>Ga0123342_1000631_pt1 | contig 56592 bp, 28 predicted proteins | sample Turbeawhitnodule_FD_89960 | JGI IMG/M metagenome (GOLD analysis project Ga0123342, IMG submission 89960) | Root nodule microbial communities of legume samples collected from Mexico - Turtle bean Mexico white nodule | ecosystem: Host-associated > Plants > Roots > Nodule | place: Mexico: Nepantla...
ATGTTTAATGTATAACATATAATAGATAGGAGATAGATTGGCAACATTTATATATATATATATATATATATATATATATATATATATATATATTTGACGTTGTAGACATAACATGACAAAATGAGATTGACAGGTAATTCTGGCTGATTCTTTCTCCTTTTAGTTCGACTTTCCTTTAGTTTGAAACTCCCACACACACGCTAAACTTTTATATTCTTACAAAATTATTTTAGTGTCACATCATTCTCATTGTCCTAAGTGCCACGTCACTCTCATTGTCATCAGTGCCAGATCACTTCCATCAAAATTACAAAATATCTCACTCTCACATCCTTACTCAATACCAGGCCGAAAAGATTTTCGAAAATATGATGGTTACAAGGCAGTATAAAGTGGTTGGTAGAGTTCTATGTTATATTATGCATAAAGTTTGTTTAATACTCTATTAAAAAACAAATAATCTACACTTGTTATCTGAAATAAAATATTATATTATAATAAAATAATAAATAGAATTCTATTTTTATTCTCTCTCTTTTTTTTCTCAAAATTAAACAGGACATGCAATAATTTATAATTTACAGGAAAAAATAATATGAATTGTGTTATTTAGAAATTAGTAAAGACCATAAATATATTAATTGTGTAATCATTTCCTCTTACACACATGATAAAGCTAGGGATGAGAAACTTGATCTCCAAACCTTGTATATATTTTCATAAGAAAAGAAAACTCCTTAAATTGCTTGAGCTTAGAATTCATTAGTCCAAGTAAGAGTACTGTCCAACATTTGTTTTTATATATAATTTTATTTGTTATAAGAGTGATTTATTTTTCATGCCATTTTCATCGTGTGTATGCCATTTGTATGTATGTATACGTCAATACAATGAAACAATTTTTACAATTTAAATCAATAAAAAAAACTATTCAAAATCATGTCATAAAGTTGACAACAGTGATTATTTTGAAAGCACGTTAATAATCTTAGTTTAGAAAATGGAAGACTAAAATGAATATTAAAAAAACAAAATTTTGTATAAAGATAAAAAAAAATAGATTTTTATCCAAACTAAAAGGTACTTTACCCGGTTTTTAAAACTCCATGAAAACACAGAAAAGAAATTCCTAATTCTCTCTCAAATGTTTTCTCCATTGTTATAGAGCAGCCCCAAAAAATTTAGTTGAGATTGGTCACTTAATTTATTGATCATTACGAAGCTAGCAAGAACTAAAAAAAGGGGGGAAATTAAAAGAAAGTTACTGTAATTAAAATTTCACACGTGATGGATCACAAAGAAGTAAGGAAGAGGTTGTTTTGTTGTTTGTTTGCATTTGGTCAATGCGTTTTTTTTTTTCTTCATTAGGGTTTTAGGTTATTATTTAATTTCAATAATATCTAAAAAATCGCAGCCACAGAGGAAGAAGAGGAAGAGAGAGAGAGAGAGAGGAGATGGAGATGAGGATGATGAGCTGCGTTTCGTTTTCGAGTTCAATCCCAAAAGCTGCAATTGGGTTGGGTTCTTCTTCATCTTTGTGTTTGGGAAACCCCAAGTTGTTGAATTCAGGAGGTGGAAGGGTAAGGGCAGTGAGCGTTAAGGGTGGGAGAAGAAGAAACAGAGGCCTCACTTGCAACGCCATTTTCGGATTGGGTATGCCGGAACTTGTCGTTATTGCCGGCGTGGCAGCCCTGGTTTTTGGGCCCAAGAAATTGCCCGAAGTGGGTCGAAGCATCGGCAAAACTGTGAAGAGCTTTCAACAGGTAAGTGTTTCCCTTCTTCTCTTTCACAAACAATCATTTCACATTGAAGCCTTCTTCTTATATTAGATTTTAGATTGAAGTAGACTCAAATTCAAATTATATTATCATAGTAGTAGTTAATCTTGGCTGTTTCAATCACCTGGTATTAGATCACTTATAAATATCAAAATCTGTTCATTTTATACTTGATATGTGTAGTCTCATGATTGAGTGTGTTTTAGATTTGCCTTCACAAATGATACAATAATTAAAATAGTATGTGTGTGTATATATATATATATTGCAAACAACAGTATCTTTAGGTTTCTAATTTTTGGATTGTGTTAAAGCCAAACTCAAATTAATGAACTTGAAGGGTTTGACTTAATTGTTAAAGATATGTTACTTGTGAAGTGTTGTGCACATTTGTTTTATTGCTGGTTATTGTATTTTGTGAATATTGTAGGCAGCAAAGGAATTTGAGTCAGAGCTAAAGAAGGAACCTGATTCCACAGAAGGGGACTCTTCTGAGAAACCTATTGCCATCGGTGAACAGGAGAAGCAGGACAATGAGTTGTCTAGTTCTAAGGAGAGTGTTTGAGATTGTAGACTAGATATGATGAGTAGATATCAAATTATCACCATGACATTGTTATCCCTTTAAAAAAAACTATTCTTCTTTAAGATCTGTTAGTTTAGTATTTCTGGGATTTTGAGTTTCTTCGTTCCACATTTCCTTGGTAATCCGTCGTGTCCTTTAGAGTAACATTCTTCTCACTGTGAGTGTACTTTTACTTTCTCACGTTTAGGTTAGAGGAATGGGATCAAATCTAACTAAACACCAGTGGAATTCTTTCATTTGTTGTCTATACGAGTAAAATGTCATGTTGATTCATGAAATAAATTTTATAGGTCAAAATGGTTTTCATGTTAACTTGTGATTTCAAATGTTAACAAAAAACGCATTGAATGTTTCTCAATGCTAATGAAAAACATGAAATTACGAGTTTTAGTCATGGAGTTTTAATAGTATGAACTAATTTTCGCTTCGCTTCACGGTCGCGCTATATTCATATAATGCCAAATTCATGGTGCATGAAATGACAAAAATGCGGATTATTACAAAACTAAGTGGTTGTGTTGTGATTCAAGTGAAGAATTTTTGCGATTCACATTGTTCATCCCTTCTTTCTTCGTCACAACAGTTTACCGTTGCGGTGTATGAATTGAAATTCTAGGCTATTTAACGTAACAATCAAACAGAAATGTTTTACCATTACACTTTGTTTTTACGATAATCCAATCGATACATTAAATATATATACTTTTTGGATATTTAAATAATTTCATGTTTTCAAACAATGGTCCATAGACCAAACGTGTTAGGCTATACATCAACTTTGCAAATTAACAAAGGCAATTTCTCCCTGCATCATATCATTTAAGACATCTACCAACATAAATGACTTCATCTTTGCTTATGAATGCAGAAATCAAGAAGTAGTTGATATATACTCTAGATTTAGATATTTGGAAGATCATTTTCGTGATTCATTTAAGTTTCTGGATGGTAATATCCGAAAATGAGTTATGAGTTCTGGATTTCCATATCCATAATGGTATGGTGTAAATGGTACTGAGGATCAAGATCCATAACTTATTTATGTTTATTTATAGATCTTGGTATCCGGAAGGGTCATTTATGTTATCTAGGTAAGCTTTTGGATGACCAAATTCAGAAGTGACATATTAATTCTTAACTTGTATATCCAGAACTTTGTGATTTAATTTATGGATATGAATACAAATTTTAATTTATGGATATGAATACAAATTTGAATTGATCTGGTGCAGTACAGAAAAATCAACCATTACCAAATACACCTTGTTAGTTTAATTTTTGTAAATTTTGTTAATATAAATTTCGAACTTTATTTCAGTAAAAAAATAGAAGGGCATTTGAAAAATGTGTTTATATTGTCTTCATTTATAATTACTTTTTTTTTCTCATTCCATAGTTTTTTCTATTGTAAGACCCTAGAGTGAGAAAAAGAAACCAATAATTCTCGCTATTTCTTAGATTCATAGACCAATTCAATTCAAAAAACTACCTTGTCGCTTTAATTCTTCCTCACTCACAATAAATAAACCTCCTCCTATAGATAAACAATACATATTCAACTGAATCCTCATTCAAATTTTGGTTTACCAAACCCTTAAAATGGGTAAAATCTAAACTACCAAAATCGTCTTCAAAAGCGTTTCTAATATTTCTAAATACAGAAAAAAAAATACTATCTTTTTCGAAGTTAAAACTACTATGGTCCAAACAACCTATAAATTCAAGTGTCGCTGAGCCATTTCAATGGTCACGAGGATAACATTACACAATTAAGAACCTGGTAAATGAGGTTATTGCAAATTACAATAGATTGCAAGTTGTCTCAAATAAGATGCAAGTGTTATTGCCACAGAGATGGAGCGTAAAAAAATTCCTTTACTAATTCATTTGATGTCATCTGTACAATAGCGCCCCAAGCCAGAAAAGTTATGCCATGATATTACACTATCAGCAAAGATATTGTACAACCTAGATTATCTGAGAAACTTAGAATACTCGTTATATATATATTTGGTTAGTAATCTAAAATTGGTGCCCGCAAATCTAAGCTTAACTATCAAAATTCATTTTATCAAAATTATCTGTAACCACCTGTGCACTTTCTCCATTACAGCAAAGCTCATCTCCAATAGAACTTCATAACCTACGGAGCAGAAGAAACTTGCTAGGATGGTGGGGGCATGCTTAAACTCAGCACGGCACCAATATAAACTAAAATGCACTATTGACAGCACTAACCCAACACATATATTAACAAAACAGTCACGTTGCTCCAGAGCTGGTTGTGACCCCATTACCATCTCTCAACCCTTGAATGCACATATGCAGATTTCTTTGCACACTATCCGCAACTAATTTCAACCTACCTTGACTTACATCTGCTGCTGAGCTCCCATTAACCTCCACCGCTCGTGCCACCCTCTGTTTGCATTTCTCCCAATCATCAACACGCAACCAACAGGCCCTACCACCATGGCTACCATTCATGGCAACAAATGATACATTAGAACTTTCACCAAATGAATATCTCAATCTTACTGAAACACAGTACGGCAACCATGCAGCACCACCAGCAGCATTAACATGAGGGACGTGAGAAGAATCAAGGACAACAGTAAGCGCAAAATCAACAGAATTATGAACACGATCATAATGGATGTTGCTCCTGAATGCAGATGAGCTCTCAGAGTTCTCATCAACATTCAAACCAGAATGATTTTCAAGACATAACTCAATTCGTGGTTTTTGAGCTGAAACAACATCTCCAACTTGTGTCTGGGATAATCCTTTTTTCCAAGCAATTAATTTCAAGAATTCTCTCAGTACTGATACGGGTAAAGTGAGCATAGTTATGAATGATGCAACACGAGATGCATCATAGGGTTCTGATGCCACACGACGGCTGAAGTAATCACATATTTCACTTATTTCAGACGGACTTAATTCCTCTGGTGCGGGATTTGAATTTTGCTGTTGTTGTTGCTGCTGCTGGTGAAATCGTTTTACACTCAATACCTGAAGTAGAAGCTGAACTCTGTGGACAGTGATAGCAAATACATATCCTCTGCAGAAAGATGAAAAGATAGCATTTCAGTGTCTAATAACTAGAAGAAGAATACCAAACATTTAAGAACCTGAGAAGACTAAAAGTATTTTCCTATTTAAGATTGGTTACAATTTTAGTCTTAGTTTCACCATATATGACTTTAGTTTAAACTGCTACATTAACCTGTAACTTAAAGTGTATAAGCAAATAAGACCCCATCATACTGTTTTTCACGCACATGGCTTTAGATTTGATTCTCACTTTGTAATATTGAACGTGTAGCACCTTAGTTATTTTTTAAAATACAGATTAAGGTTTAACTTGAACCTGCAAAACTAGCTTGTAAAATGAGGTTAAGATCCCACCAATATATTTTAGACTGACACCAACATCTCTGTAGAATAGTGTGTAGAACATGTCCAACACTTTTTGGACACAACACTTGTCATACACATCTTCAATAGTGTCATAATTTTTTCAGCCCAGCACATCCTGGATGCAGTTGAACATGCGTAAAGAGAGTGAGCCGACACTATTCTTGACTACACACTTCCTAGATATTACTATAATAATAAAGTTAAAAAAAGCTTATATCATAAATGATGTAAGGCCCATACATTTTTTTGTGGTTTGTTTCCCTGAGACTTAACTAAATATTTTAACTATTAAGAGATACTCCGTCCATTTCTTTTTAGGTGTTGTTTACAAGTAATTGCGGAGGAACCAAGAAATGCAATATATTTTCTTGATTTTAATAAAGTATATATGAGATTTTCTATTTTACCCATTTCATCAGTACACCATGATAAATAAACTAATTAAAGAACAAGAATAAATCACAAAGAGTAATTAATGGTGTCTTAAATTTTGAAAATGACAATTAAATAGAAACAAAAAAATTTCAAACAATATAATAGTTAATAGGAAACAGAGGCAGTATCTTTCTTCGAATTCTATTGTGAGAGCTGTCGTTATAGGGAACCTGAAACTTGGCAAATTCATTTATACAGTTTGAATTATATAAATTTTAATTCTCATTTGAGATTTTTGTCATGTTATATGTTGGACATTAACTGTGTATTGTATCCGTGTTGATGTAGGTGCTTCATGGGACAAAATGCCCTAGAGCAAAAATAGCCACTTCTACAGGTTATGGGCAGGGAGGAATATTTTGCATCAACTCATAAAAATACGAGAAATTTTATGCATACTGAAATTAAGGGGGTAAATTTGAACTCTCATAATACTGAAATGAACAAAATGTAATAAACTTTTTCCCCTTTTTTCAAAATATAGATAATAAGTCGTCAAGTATCAAATATGCATAATATTAGCTAGCATGGAATAATCAACTTCACGTACCATGCTCAAATTAAGGAATATAAAAAAAAAATAATAAAGGCATTTTATATTACATCCTAATCCAAAATCCAAGAATTTATTGTGCAATAACTCACCAGCCTAAATCACTCAAGGTAACAAGGCAACAAAACAGAGAAGCAAGGAACACGTTGAAAAAAGAAAAGGGAGGAATAAAATCAAGCACCAATTCTGTAATATCACAACTGCAATTACCCCCCGTTAAGCAGGAAGGGAAAATATATAGAGAAAGTCGGTGTATCAAGAAGGAATGCAAAACTATAACAGAGAGAAGTGTGTAAATAAAATAAAAAATCTACACACAAAAATTGGGGTAACAGAAGAAGGGTTCTAGATACTTACCCAACAAAAAAACGCAAGGCAGGCTGCTCAGGGTCCAAATTCAAAAGTGCACCTTCATTTTCCTTCAAAATAGATCCCAGGATCTCTTTCAAAAGATCAGGTAACTGGGCAAAAAGCCACAACACTCCAAGATACTTGAGAATGCCTCTCAAAACCTTCTTAAGAGCAACGAGAGGAACCCAACCACCTCCATATCCTCCATCATCACCAAGACCAATAATAGCTGTGTTAAGCTCACCTCTGACATGTGCTGGGACAACTGCTCCAGGTGGCCTCCGCAGAGAGACAGGTGATGTCATCAAAGCTAAGTTTGAAGAGCCTGCTAAAGCATTTCCCACACGGTTTAAACTGGCTACTTGATTTCCTGTCCTAGACATTGCAGCAGAAATTGGAAGGTTTATTCTATTTCCATTTGCAGCCATCATTTGGGATCCTGAACCAGGGTTTGGATTATTTGAATTTGTCAGTCCACCTGCCTGTTGTCCAGTGAAACTGGGATCCAATCCATTCAATTCCTGGGCAACATGTTCCATAATAAAAGGCCGAAACTGGGGGCACGGTAATGACCCTCCTGAAAGACGACCCTCTTTAGGAGGTGTTGCAGGCTGCAACCACACCTGATCTCCTGCAAAGCAACGCATGTCAACAGAAAACTGTTTCCTGTAAATGATTCGTATCCAATATGGACCCCGGAGCACAACAGAGACATCAATGGGCAAAAGTGAACTAGGAACAATGCCTGGACCACCACGCCCAGCAGCAGCTAACATTGAGAGGGTCTGGTTAGTGGGACCACTTGCAGTAGGCATGACGGTGTTTGCCCCAGGACCAGATGCAGGCTGACCAACATTAGTTGTTGAATTCCCAAGCAGAAGTCCCTGTGACGATATATAGCCGCCAGACTGTTTAGGAATAGAAGATAGAGCAGCTGCAACTCCTGGAACAGGACCAGCTCTAGCTGGCCTGGTTGCAGCTGCCAGAGCATGCAATGGCCCAGCAGTCAGCCGAATGCAATCCAAAAGTGATGAAACTTCAGCTCCATTTATGAAATCTTCCAGAAACTGCACAGAAATATAGGACAGAAATTTATCTTGGGAACATAGCAAGGGCAAAATATTAGATACATCAATACAGAAGACAACATTAAGGAATTGGTTTCTAATCACCACTGAAATATCAAAAGGAAAAAATGGCATCAAGCATTATCCGTCATACATCAGCAGAAATAACCATAACAATAAAATTAATGCAATGCATTTTCATGTTTATATTGCACAGCCAACTGAACAAGCAAAAAAAAGAGATGTCCCACAGTAATCAGTCAATGGACCCGCTCAGTCCAAAGAGAACAATACTCTGGTGGGATCATGTTAATTCTCATGATAGGGGAGAAAGTCCAAGAACAATGGAGTAAAAAACAAACATGGTGAAAACAAATCAAAGCCAACAATCATGACAGAATAATGTGCTATGCATAATTTTTTTTTATCAAAATCATCAAAATTTTGAAGCACAACATGGAAATAAAAGTCTACTACTGACGCAAAAATAAACACAATGGAAGAAAACAATAAAAAATGGACAGCAGCAATCAGTTGAAGAGAAATTAGCACACCTTGGTATGAGGCCAAAGTTGATCCGGAGATACATGCATTGTGCAACCCTCTTTACCAGATTCCCATTCAACAACAAAACGAGCAAGGACACTTGAACCAAAGCTAAACCACAAGCTCATTAATCCAACTGCCTCAATTCTAAACGCCCTTCTCATCTGCTCAGATAGTTTATCAGCAGTATCTGAAGCAACCTTGGTACTTGGTATTTTGCTGTCAGTACTTGTAACAAGCTCATCTGACTTCTCCTCTGCTCTTACGCCAAGTAATTTCCTCATGCCAAGGGCAAATGTTCTTGCATTGGCAAGCCTTTGGATATCAGCCACTAATTTCTTTATACTATCTACCTCAACAGATTGATAACTCAAAACAACACCATCTGGATCATAATGTATATGTGAATCTATGTCAGATGTATTAGCAATTCGAACACCTGAACCCCATGGTGTATTATTGCTCCCTTTTTGCAGCTCCCATAAATCCCTGAAGTGTTGATCATTTATTTTAACATCCCAATACATGCAACCAGGTCTTCCAAGTCGCAAACATATATGTTGCCATGAGTCACCTCTAGCAAGAGGAAGTCGAAACCAAATGTTAGATGATCCACTTCTCAAACCCACTTCTTCAACATATGAGATGTCTAATGCATCCATCTGGCTGGTTAGTCTAGCATGCTTAATGCAAAGTGAACAATGCCTGACCACATGAAGAAGAGACGCAATGTAAATGCTGGATGGAACAGTCCCTTTATTCACTTCAGCGATTAAACTTCCATAACTGTACCCTTCAGTTTTGGGTATCATTTCAGCAGACATAGCACCCTGTGGCAAAGACAGTTGACAGCCAGATGAATCTGAAATTTTTCTTCTCTTGCAGATTCCTGGGTTGTTTTCAACACCTTGAAGTGATGGAATCAAGGTCAACATGTCTGAAGCTGTTCGCTTTCTGGATTTCTTGTCATTTTTTGAGGTGACATCTTCTCCTGCAATATAACTAACTGTGGATTCCAGTGTTTGGGCTGCAAGCATTCATTTCTCCAGTCACATTTCACAATGAAAAAATAAATTGAGAACAGTATGAATAAACTCATGAAAAAGATGAAGATGCAAAGGAAGTATCTTACATACGGGAGTTGTGGCACATGAAGCAGATCCAATAACCTTAAACGAATCAGCTTGAGGTCCATTAGGTCTGGAATTAGGTATGGACATTCGAGAGCCAGTTGGTCGTGGAGGAGATAACAATCGGGATGATCGACTTCCAGATAAAGCCTCATTAGAAGTGTCATTCAACACCCTTAGCTGTTCTTCATCAATTGCGATGGAGGAACTAATGTCAACTGAATGTGGAGATTTTGGAGAGGCCAAATCCTGTTCAGACTTGGAAGCAGACAGCTTTTTCCCAGCAGTGTTCCTTACGTGTCCTGTTGGTATGGAGCCAACAGAACTGGACAGGACTGGGCCCTTCACACTACCAGATGAAAATAAGGAACCACTGTAGAGACTAGTAGCACCAGAAGCTTTTGTTACATTATTAACCTGTGCCATCTGCATTCCTCCTTCCCACTTTGGTGAAGGGCTTCCAGCCTTTAAACTATGGATATTCATGGGGACAGATCCATATTGAGAAGGAAGTGATGTATTCCCAGACGAAGGAACATTTTGAACAGATAATGGAGCCACTGAAGACCCTTTCTCAAGTCCAAACACTTCGTCAACAAGTGATGAAAAACCTGATGGATGACCTCTTGCAATCTGTACAGAATTCTCAAGGCGAATATCAGAAAAAAACTCATGTGCAGATGTTTGATTTGGACCAATGGCATTGGGCAGAACAGAACGTAATTTTCCCCAGTCAACCAGGCTTAAATTCATTTCATCCTCGTGAACCTGCATTTGTCCTATATCAATTTTCTTGATCCGCAGCACCTGATTAAGGTCACCACCAGATAAATTATCTGTTCCAGATGGGTCAGGCTGAGTCTCTAACAACTTAAACAAGGGTTTAAAATCCTTATCAAGCTGCATCAGCAGGAAGTACGAGCTTCCACAATCTGGAAATCCCATCACTAGCATAGCTGAACCATTTGAAGCATCCTTGGGTATTTTAACTATATTGAATCCATGCTCATATACCTGCAAGAATCCCAAATGATCCATAGGTCTTAGACTTTAAGGTAATCCTGAAACCCAAATAATATGCTAGAAGACAGTCCAAAGGAGAGAAAACAGGTAAATATACCTCCAAGCCTAAAACCCTTCCAATAGAAGCAAATAAGTGTAATATACTTTTGCTTCTCAGGCTTATGAAAACCTCAGCTGCAGTCATAGATCCCTGATTCAAAGCTTCTTCACATTCTATTAAGGCTGAAGAAACCACTATGTTTTGTGAAGATTGAAGAAGAAAACGGCCATTCCTGAATAGCAACGCAGAGGAATAGATTTGAGAAAACCCCCCCAATTAAAATGCAATAGATTAGAAAAGTGCAAGTTGGGTACCTGATATTAATTCCAAGAGTAAAAAAGGAAGAGCCATAGGCACGCACACACAACACCTCGTGGCCCTCAGAGTCCTTGCTGCAACACTTATCATCCTTCTATAGACAGAAGCAGAACTCAGATTTAAAACCTCGTGCTAAAATGAATGGAAGAAGGTAAGGCATAAGATTACATGCATGAGATCCATGGAAAGGTATCCAGATTCAGAAATGAAGGTATAATAGTTTGCATGTCGCAAAGGTGAATAGTCTTTCACAGGAAAAGATGTGCATATCAGCATGAGGCTAATGTAGTCCTTAGAAGGCTTTGGCAGTTCTGTCCTTACAAGCCTATTTTCTGGAGTTGAGGACTACTCAAGCCTTATAAGGACTACATTTGCAATATCTAAACATGATATGGAATCTCAACAACAACAGTCTTTGGCAGATAATGCCGAATTAATATTGATATTATTTTGACCAGAAAGGACTGACACCAAACAAGCACTTAAAACAAAACCCTAAAAAAATTGAATATCCAGGATCTGAGAATCTATCTATCTTTTGAAACCTAACCGATGTTAACAAAGTCAAACCTTGAAAGGACTGACACCAGACATGCAGCTAAAACAAAACCTCAAAATAATCATCCAAATTTAATCCTAAACGAACCTACAAAATTCCAATGCAACACAACAAATTGAAACCTCCAAACTCCCAAAAAGAGAAAACGTTTAAATGTTAACCAACCTGCTTATATTCAATATCAGGTTCACCCATTCGGGACTGGAGCACAACATCATCTACAGTTCGACAGACCTGAACATTTTTCACCAGTTCTCTCTTAATTTCGAGCAGCCGAGTATATTTGTTGCAACAAATAGCTCTTAGTAGCAATCTCTCAACATCAATACAACTCTGGTCCAAAACAAACTCTGCCTCCTTGCCTGTCAAGGGGTCTATGACAAAGCTGCTGTGGAGGCACTTTATCTGAAGATCTGACCCAGGTTCAATTTTAATAAATGGGCACGTACCCGATTCAGACACGTTAGCACTCTTATCAAAATCCAACCAGTACACAATTTTCAAGCCAGGAGTTCGAAGGGCAGACGATTCAGATTCCCCATCAGGGTTCTGAGCAGAGCTAGAACTCGCTCCATGACCCTCAGATATGAGCTCAAACCGAATTGCATCCTTCCACCTCCCCTGTCGAAGAACCTGCACTTGCCTTATCACCGTGTCCATGACAAGTGCAACACACAGCTCATGAAGAACCGAATACAGCACCGAAAATGGATTCTCTGCCGCCGCCATTCGCCTCTCCAAATCATCTCCAAGCACGTGTCGCCGCATTTCCTCCAACTTCACAGTCTTATTTTTCTCCCCAACGAGCAGCTCCAAATGCAATATCCTCCACAAAGACAAGTGTCCTCTATACCCAAGCGTTATCAAAACCTTGAACTCCCCAACCACCCTAAGCATTGCGGTACCATCAGAAACCTTAATATCAGAAAATTCTTTGGGAATCGAAACCTGAAGCAATTTGGAGCGAACAAGCGTGTCCAATTTTTTCAAAGCAGGTTTCTGCTGATCCTCGGTCAGAGCATACTGAGTCCCCACATCCTCTACACATTTCGGCAGACGCTGGTAACTTCCAGTGAGAAGAATATCAATTGCGGAAGGAACATCATACACGGGTGCACGCGCCTGTTGAAGCCCCTCGTGCATGAAGAATAGCGAATCTGCAGCTTGCGTGAAACACATGTCGTGATTAGAAACAGTGGAAGCCAGTTGCTGACAGTGCTGTATCAAAGGAACCTGCAAAAAATTTAAAGAAACCAATAAATTAAAACGAATAAAGCAAATTCCATAACAATAAGGGAATGATAAGATGGAGACAAAAGTGAAGCAAGAAAGTGAGAGAGAAATTGAATCACCTGCTGGCACCACTTGGAGAGGACATTGAGACGGATCATGCGCTGCTGAGTCTTGCTGAGGAATTTGAGGATACTAATCTTCTTGTCGGTGTCGGATAATTCGGAGGACCTACATTTATCGACGAGTTCTTTGAGGGAGGCGTATGAATCGTGCGCGGCGCGTGTGACGAGCGTGGAGAGCTCCACCGTCTGTTGCCCTAACTCCGCAGCCATTGGAAGTTGTGGTTGTTAGGGTTCTTCCGATCTATTTGTTTTGTCAGAGCAGCATCGAAACTAGGGTTTTATGAGAAAGAGGGAAAAATTGTTATGCGGACAAGAACAAGAAGAAGAAGACTAAGAAATAGAACGAAAACGACGAAGCCCGTTCCCAATTCCTCTCTCTCTCTCTCTCTCGCGCACACACACACTTTTCACTAGTCTCACTCAGGGTCAGGGCTAAGGTTCGTTTGCTTCTCTCTCTCTTCTAAATATATTGTTCGTTGGTTGTGAAACGCTCTCTCACAAAAATGCGTTACTCTTTCTTTCTTTCTTTCCTTTTCTTCTAAAGCCCTTGACTCCTCAATCTCAAAGCGCCCACCAATTTGGGATCGCTACTTTCATCTATCTCCCAATCAATGAATAAAATGTTCAACTTCTCTTTCCTCCCATTTATATTTTATTTTCCCTCGCTCTTCATATTTCTCCCAATCATAAATCATTTCGGAATCATTTCTTTGCCAACAAATATTTGTCAGATTATTTATTTAGGTCGAAATTTAAAAAAAAATCTACAATTTATCAATTACAAATAAGTAATATTTTGGATTAAATCTATTTTTGATTTTTTATTATAACACAAAATTGGATTTTTTTTTTCTGGTCCAAACATTACAATATGAAAATAATTGGGATATATTCTTTTATTTATCAAATAATTGTTAGTTTTTAAAAAAAATATATTAATTTTTTCATATAATTTATTGTTGTTTTGATTGAAAATTTATACAAACTATTTAGAATGAATTGATGAAGTGAAATATCAAGTTAAATCAATTTCATATTAAAAAAATATATTTTAATCCTTTATATACTATAAGCATTTTAGACTAAGACAAAAATCAATTTTGTGTAATAATATAAAATAAAATATATATTTAATCTATATCTTTTTTATGTTAAAAGGATATAATAATACTTTAGACAAAATTAAATAAAAATATTTATTACTTATTTTTAAAATTGAATTTTCTTTCATTTTAAATTTTGTTGTCTTCTGTGATTGTTTATTCAATATTGATTTTTTTGTGTGTGTTTTCCCGTCATTCGTGACTTTTTTTATTTCTCGTCTTTGGAATATTTTTTATTCTTTCTCTAAATATTTTATTATTTAACTTCGTTTGCTCTTTTAATATTGGAAAATACATGTTGAATAAAAGAGAGAAAAAAACTTGTTATATGCAGGGAATAGTAATTGGATTTGAGGGATACATGTGCTGTAAAGTTACATTTATAGGTTATTGATATATATTTAGTTTCATTTTGCATTGTTTCACTTACCTAGTATTATCATTTTTTATTTTTTTTTACTATGCATGAATGTCGTAAAATTTGAATGAATGATGGAGTCAAGGTCATTGGATGAAGACTGAAACCTAATAATAGTTTTATAATAAATGTATATTGTATAAATTGTTAAACACAGAGTGATATTGATAGATTCTTGCTTAGTAGTTGATGCTACATGCATTTGACATAGGTGGTGTTTATTTTTATATGGAGTTTTTTTAGTTTTATTAACCTCTTTTAAGACTACTTTATTATAACAGGTTTGTTACAAAAAAAATTATTAGGGAAGTTGGGTCACTTTTTTTTCTTACAGATAAAGTGTACCATGACTTTAAGATATAACTAGGAGGGACTTATGTTTATTGATTTGGTTTGTGGGCTGGTTCAATTAGAGTTCGATCTTATGGATCTCTCTCACCATTTAGATGTAGGTTTACAAATGTTTCATTATGAGTTTTTGTAGATTAACCAGTTTATTTTATTTAATATTTAATTAAATTTTAAGTATTTTTATAAATTCGTCATTTTTACTTGAGTATAATGTTTGTTCCTTTAGCAGAATACCAATAGTGATAATAATAATAATATGCTTTTCTTCAAAGTGGATGCAAAAACACTCGCGGATAAAAGAGTTGTTCTTCTGTTTGTATTTTTGGGTATTGTATTTTGAAGCAATGACTAGATTCTTTTTTTTTGTTTTTATATTTTAACGAGTAGACATATTGTTATGTCTGCTTATAACTTCTTTATATTCTAATTAAAATGATGATTTCATTTATATATATCATTAGGAAAACAATTGAGTTTTAGAAAAAATTTAAATATTTGACATTTATATTTTTTAATTGTTTCAGGATTTATGTACATTAAAAAATTATTAAAAAAATACAACAAATTTATAAAAATACAAAATTTTAAATTAATGAGGATTTTTGAAAAACCCTGAAAGTAATAGGGGTTTAAAAAAAAGCCAGAAAGTAATGGATATTTACAAAACCGTTGAAAAAATTTGTTTTTCCAATGATTACTCTAAACTGTCGATAACGCTCTTTTCAAGAAAATACAAATTGTGTTATGGGATACACATTTAGTATGAGTAAAAACCACTGAAAACGTTAAATATAATGCCAACTACATTCTGTTTTTAGTAGTGATACAAGATACTAAGTGTTCTTACTACATAGTTATCTTAAAAAAAATGTAAATCCGTCTTTATTATTATAGAAATAAGAATAATGATGTAAAAATAGTATCTTTTGCTCTTATCTACAAAAGTTAATCTATGAAAATAATTGATTGAATAAAATTTATTTTGTGTTTGTAAATTTTACTGTTGAAGATAGAAAAATTTCACAATTTAACTTGTTTATTATTGTTAAGTTGTAGCTTAAAAGTGTAAAAAAATGAAAAATACCAAAGTTTCGTATCAATAAATTATAAGTAAACCTCACTATACCCTCGACCAATGTTAAGTGATAACTCTTAATTGTAGTGAAAATAAAAATGATAAATATATGAGGTGCAATCATACATTAGTTATAGACATTTAGAAAGTCATGAAAGAAAATCACACAATAATTGGTTGCTTGTGATTTTTTTTTTTAAACTAATATGCAATATTATTACATCTGTTATTTACCTTGATAAGGTGTGCTAATTAAAGTTTAGACAGAGTGAGAGATTTTTTTTACAAACTATTTTATTAATATCTAACGTAATATCAAATTGTATATTACAACTGCTTTTTGAGAAAATTATTCTCTCATATATTATTAGTTTAGAATTGTGTCACTTTATATAATAGCTTACATAATTTAAGATACTTTCTCCAATGTTTCTAAAACATTTTTTTTAGATTATCTATGACTAAAATATCTTTAAAATTTTAGAATAATTTTAGTAATTTTAGTATGTGTATTTATAGTAAGAGGGCATGGGTGGTGCTAAAAATATACATGCTTTGTCCAACCTCAATCCAATGCTAGGGTTAATGGTTTGGGTGGAAGAAGAGAAGTATGCTAGCAATTACTTATTGGGTTTTGTCCTCTAATGTTAGCCCACATTTATTCAAATCTTAAATGATGTGTTGGACCTCCAACTGGCCCATGTCAATTTATATGCTTCTTCAAAGATTTCTTCTATATTTTTAAAAATATCAAAATCGTCTATTTTAAATGGTATAACCTAAAATAAATTTATATTTTAAATTGTATAATTTAGAATACAAAATTTATATTTTATATCACAAATCTGGAATGTATAATTTAAAATACAAATCTAATCTAAAATATAAAATCACAAAATTTAACTTATGAATTCTATAATATAGAAAGTCTACAGATTTAAAATTTCAAATTAAAAATAAAACATCAATAAAAGTATATAATTTAAATATTTTTCAATATATAAGCGAGCTCACAAAAATGCATGGAGGTGCAGAAAGAATTTCCCCTTCTTCACTGCGATTTTGGGATGGGCAACTTAAAAGTTTTTGAACAGTTAAAGGTTTCCAAAAAAGACAACTTCTTCCTGCACCTCTACATGCTTCTTCCTGCACCCCCTCACTCTCAGAAAAGACTGTTTTTCCCCTTTAAAAAATGACTTCCAGATTGTTCTTTCCGAAATATTTCTGGAATATCTTTTCCAGAACATGTTTTATGAATTCTGAATTTTTAAATTAGGAAATAAAAAAAATGTGTTTCGAAAAAAATGTTTTGGAATGATTTTTTGTCTTTCATATTTTTTATTTCGAAAATATCATTTGCTTACGGAACCACTATTTGGGAAACATTTCAAATTGTAAAGAGTAATTTTGGTATTTTTGAATAATGTAGGGGTGCAGGAAGAAAAGTGTAGAGGTGCAGGAAGAAACACCCTCCAGAAAAAGAGTTTTGAAGATTTCCTCCTCTATCCCCGTGGGTGTAATTAAAGACAGATCAAGATTGTATATCAATATTTTTAAATCATTAAATTAGATAAGGCAGTAATTTAAAGTTCACAAGTTATTATAATCAATGATGAAATTGATATTAATAAAGTAGCAATAATAGTTAAATAATACACATCATAGTATTTAAATTAAGTTTAAAAAAATATACAAGAATATATGTTAACAATTATAAACATGAATACTCATGCAAACTATTTGTACTCATCTTTAGTCGATGTGGGATCTCCAACACACTCCTTACGCCGAGGCTACCAACTCGTGCGTTGGACTATATATTATGGGTGATCTGATGACCCGATAGTGGGTGGCTTGAAAAGCCCAACAAACAATCGCTATGATAGATTCAAAATGATATTGATACTATATTAAGAATTAGACTTTAAACTTAACTAAACCTCATAAAATCGACTTATAAGGTGAGGTTTGCACCCACTTATATACTATGAAATGTCATAATCTCTAGTCGATGTGAGATTTTCAACAATCATGCTTAGAAATATAATTATAAAAAAATTTAAAATCATGTGATTTCTGTAAAAATACAAAAAGATTAACGTTGTGTTTTAGAAGACTATTTCTATTTTTATTTTTTTTGTCAAAACTAAAATAATTTTAGAAGGACCACTTCAAAATAAATATAAAGTCCTACTTACATTTACTCACATTTCTAAAACATTTAAATTTAACCTATTTTAATAAAATAATAATAGAATTACACCATTTCCCCAAATATACTTAATCACAATGAGATTTTACCCATTAATGTTGGTTAGATGGTATGTGGACTTTTGTTGTTCTCCATGGTGCTTTTGGATTAATATGTTCCATGTTACGTCAATTTGAACTTGCTCAATTTTTTCAATTACAACCTTATAATGCAATTGAATTCTCAGGTCCAATTGTTATTTTTGTTTATGTATTCCTTATTTATCCACTGGGTCAGTTTGGTTGATTATTTGCTCCTAGTTTTAATGTAGCAGCTAATTTTCAAATCATCATATTTTTCCAAAGATTTCATACTTGGACATTAAACCCATTTCATATGCTGGGAGTTGTCATTGTATTGGGTGTTGCACTACTATGCGCTATTCATGGTGCAACTGGTAGAAAATACTTTATTTGAAGATGGTGATGGTGAAAATACATTTTGTGCTTTTAACCCAACCCAAGCCGAAAAAAACCTATTCAATGATTACTCTTAATCGCTTTTGGTGCCAAATCTTTGGGGTTGTTTTTTTCTAATAAGCATTGGTTACATTTATTTATGTTGTTTGTACCAATAACTCGTTTATGAATGAGTGCTCTTGGGATAGTTGGTTCGTCCTTGACCCTACGTCCTTATGATTTCGTTTCTCAAGAAATTTGTGCAATAGATTTAAGACTTTATACCCTAAAAATATTCTCTTAAACGAAGGTATTCGGGCATGGATGACAACTCAAAATCAGTCTCATGAAAATTTTATATTCCTTGAAGAGGTTCTATCACGTGAAAACACTCTTTAATAGAACTTTAGCTTTTAACTAGTTGTGATCAAGAAACTACCAATTTCGCTTGATGGATTGAAAATGTTGGAATTATCAATTTATCCAATTTTCTTGTTGATTTACTTACTCAAACAAATAGACCTCAATTTAAAGAAATCTCATCTTCTTGACTATGAAAACATAAATCTTTTTAAAGGACACTATTAAGTAACAGATGGAACTTTTTTTTCATTTCAGAACAAGTAGAAAAAAAGTTGTTGCATAATTCAATAATTTCGTAATTAAATTTTTCAACTTTAATAATTAGTTTCTTTTATATACAATGAATTCCAATCAAAATAAAATAAATAAAATATAAGAACAAGGAACTTGAAATTATAACTCTGTGTTGGTAAATGTTTAGTTATCCCTGATAAAAGTTATAATATGTTCAAGAGATAAGAAATAAAATAAAATGTTCAATCCAATTTAAGTTGAATTCATCCTGCAGCCAGCTTTTGAATATTCAACTAAACAGCTCATTTCATTTTGCATCTTAAGCGTTGATTTTATACATTTTTTAGATGGAATGAAAAAAGTTAATTTTGTTTATACCTTTCACTTTTCTAAATGTGATTTTATAATTCTCAACGCGAACTTTTTATAATGAACTTTATAAATTAATTATTAAAATAGATATATATTTTTTTTAAAATGGATAAATTATACCGTCCTTAAGCAAAACTAATACTCAGGATCGAAAACTAGATCCATTGAGAATAGACGATAGAAGATCGATGAGGACATATTCCCATTTCGTGTAAGAAAAAATTTGTTTGGCATTGATAATTATATGAGAAGTTGTTATAAAATGGAGAAATTTAAATACATTATTTTAAAGTGGATAAGGAAAAGAATGAGAAGAAGGAAAATAAAATGTACAAAAAAAATCAACATCAGGTCATAAATGGCACACGTGTGGTGGGATAAAAGAGTTTGAAAATTGAATTGAATAGGGAGGTGTGGGGCCTGGGATAATGAGAAGACAGATAAGGATGTAGTAGATGGGCCCATGCCATGAACGCACGATGGGGCTTGACAGCCCACTGCTTTTGGGCCTCTCTTTGGTTCACGTCATTTTCTCTCTTCTTGTTTCTTTGCTGCTCCTCCTCACACCTCCACTTTTCCACCCTTATATTAACTCTCTCATTGGTCCCTTAGGGTTTTGGTTGGTGCAATGCATGCATTTGCATCTTATTTCGTTACTTGTAGCATTTATACACTATGGCCCTCCTTTCAATGCTCATGCACACCACACCTACACTTTTTGAAAATTCTTAACACATGATCAATTAAAAGCGTAACTAGCTTCCTTCTCTGCTTTTATCCAACAAAAAAAGGTTATCGAAAATGTTTGACATGCAGAAGACTGTCCAGCAAGGTATGCTCTGGTTCCAATTCTGAACTTGTGAAGCATGTGGTGTCACCAGTCACTGTCACTGTCACTGCAACTCAACTCTCATCAATTATGTTTCATCTTTTTTAGCTTTCTCTCTCTCTTTGAGAGATATATATAAGTTAGTTCTTATAATGGTGTAAGTTGAGCATTGCGATCTTAGATAAGATTTTCTCTGTGTCATAATCTATTACTCCCAAAGTCATCATCATCATCATCTTAGAAAGAATTTAACCTAATTAAATATAAATTTATTGAAGATATACATAATTAAAGTTCACCAAGGTTTTGAAGTTATTTATTTACAGTATTTGATTGAAATGATAAGAGGAGATAAAGAGTGAAGAGTGTTGTTGAAGGTGAAATGTGGAGTGGTAATTATTGAAGGTTGAAAGGTATTGAAGTAATGGAATTTTGAGGCATGAGTGAGAAACAGTGAACCTTTTCACAATAACGGTTGTTGGACCCTCTCTAGGGGACCGCTTTATATGGCGGCCACGCAAAGTGGACAAAAAGGATAAGTATCATACAACATTCATAAATATATTATATTATATTTATTTAACCCTTATCTCTCCCTCCTTTTTCTTCTTTTACACAATCTTCCATTATAAAAAATTTAGACTGTCAAATTCAACTAATACAAATTTAGTTATCTAGTTATATATTATACAATATTTTTTTTTATAGTAAGATGAAATTTGTACTCAAATATATATATTATAAAATATTTTAACTAATTTATATTTTAAATTTATAACTATTTATATATTATAAGGTATTTTACTCTTGAATCAATGGGAGATCTTTAGTATAATTTTTTAAATTTAAATATAAAAAAATGAAATGATTAACCGATTAATCACCTATTTCAAGACTTAAACGTACCTATATGTAAACGTCACTATAATAATTATAAAAATGAAATAATAATGTTACGATACCCTTATCATCATCACAATTTATTTGTTCTAGTTAAATATGTTCATATTTATGCTATAAATTATTTCAGCTAATTTTTTTTTGGAGACTTTTGACGTTGTTAGAACATTGGATATTAGTGTTATTGCCATGAGTTTGAAGACTTTTATTTATAATTTGATAAAAAAAATTATGGTTACAATTTAAGATCTTTAATTTAATTAACGTTCAGAATTCTTAATTTTATTTATTATTTAATTGATTGATTTATTTAATTATTGTATTATTTTGGTTGCATCTATAATAGTCATTTTTGAAAGCTGTACTATTTAATTAGCTTTTAATAGTTAATAAAAATTGTTTGATTATAGGAAGAGTTAAAGGTATGGATTATGCATGATTGCCATTTGCATGTGACCTTGCAATTTGAGTCTTTATTGCGTTCTTATTTTATAAATTATGAATAAGATGATAAAAGCGTGTGCCCATAAATGTTATATTATCGTAATTAGAGACGATTTGATGTTTTTAAAAAATAATAATAGTTAGATATAGTCATTCTTAAAAAGCATTCTCGAAAAATATTTATTTTGTAAGCTTTGAGAAAATATTTTAATAGTAAGCAATAGCTAGGTCATCTACACCAAATAATAAAAAAATAACGAAATCATTTTTAACTAAAAATTACGGTCTTATCATTGCTTTAAGATTTCTCACTTTCTCTCTAGCATTTTTTTTTAAAAAATTTAAAAGTAAACAAAAGCTATTGTGTAGTGATATTTAAGCCACTACGTGAATTTTTTCTCCTCTATCCCCATCATATATATATATATATAATTAATTAAGTAAATTTAAATAATATCTGAATCTCGGTCTTTAATCTTTTAGTTATTTTTTTTTACTCGTTTTTTGGTATTTTGGTCGTTTGTCCTTTCTTCTTTTGTATTCATTATTTTGTATTTGGTTGTTCCACCTTCGTTCATTTTGTATTTTTTATAATTCTTTGATGATTAATCGAGAGTTTAGGACTTAGATAGTATTGAATTATCTAAGTACTTTGTATAAGAGTTAGTAATATTTATAATAAAAATTTATTTATAGTGTTTAGTAGTATATTATTTCATTTGTGGACAATATTTATTACATCGATATTAAATGATTTATCTCATATTTCTTGAATTTATTGGAATGTTGTCTAAATTTATAGAAAAATTATTCTGATTCATATTATCACGTATCTCTTATTTACTTTTAATGTAATTCAAATCACCTAGTAAGTAATATCAGTGTGACTTGACTTGTTCATTCCGATCAGTAAAATATATTTATTTTTGTTTTTCTTTTCTTCAATGTTGATCCATCTCCCCTTCCTCTTTTTTCCTTTCTTCCTCTTGTATCTCACATTTTTAGTGTGTGGCGGTGACAATTGTTGCATACGCTGTTTTTATTATGTGCGCATTTCTTTGTTCTTTCACATTACATCTCTCTTCGAAAATTGATAATTAATTCAATTGGATTGCATCAAATTTGAGAAAAAGAAAAGAACTGGTCTAACGATGAAATAATAAAAGAGTCCTATGTTAAAAACTCAACAATAAATTGATCTATACTATAACTACTAAAAGTATAAAAGATAGATCATTTTTTACTAAAATATGAATACTGCCAGGAAAGAAAATTTTGAAAGATTATAAATGAGTGAATTTGACTGTAAAAGTAATATTTTTTCATAATAATAAAAAAGTATTTGTTTCACATCCTTTAAAAAATTACATTCACTTAAAATCCCACTTTAATAATATAATAATATATTAAATTTTTAAATTAAAATTAAAATAAATATTATTATTCAGAATGTCGAATGAGTTTTTATTTTATTTAGTATCATCATCCAAAATAAAAATAGAATATTATGTTTAAAAAGACATTAGTGATCAAAGGGACATAGTTGTGTTGAACACATAGTGTTGTGCTTTACCATGTTTAGCTAAATGGAATTAATAATTGGTGTGTGTGTGTGTGGAGCCTGCAAACAAACGAAAGGCAGGCAGAACCAAACTCAATTATTCCCATTTTTATGCCATCATCCATGACGTCATCACCCGACAACCAGCGGAAAATCCAACCATCAGAATCTCTCACACGTGGGATGATATCCACCGCCCGATGTCCCTGAAACACACCACACTCTCAACATATATCACCAAAACCTTATTCCAAACACTCCTCTTTCTTTCAATTCTCCTCCCCACATATCAAACAAACTGTTCAGGTTTCTATTCCAAAGCCCAATCAAACGCACCTCTGTTCCGACACCAACTAACTCTGAACTCCCGAGGTTGCTCCTGCGCTGTTTAATACCCAATTAATTAATTACTTAATTAATTGTTTGATTCATGACTACTGCTATGGAGGCAGAGCGTGACAAGTACAAGATGATCGATTTCGAAGAAACCGAGTTGCGACTCGGGTTGCCGCTGAGTGCAAACGAGACCGAGTCCACGCTCATCAGAAACACTTCCTCTGCTTCCTTTACTGGGAAGAGAGGGTTTTCCGATACAACCACTGCTAGCGTGGATTTGAAGCTTAACCTTTCCTCCACCTCAAACAATGTCTCCGCCTCACCCTCTTCCGACATGGCCAAAGACAACACCGCTTCTGCTGCTGCCAACACTACTACACCCTCTTCTCCTCCTGTTAAGGACCCAGCAAAGCCACCTGCAAAGTTAGTTTCTCCTCCTCTTTTTTCTGCCTCTGACCTATTTCATCACAAATTATTGAATGGTCTGAAATAACATCAACTCAATCACAGTTTTTTTTATGTATAAATTACAAGAAACTATACTTATTACATGCTACTGCGAATAATTTTTTATATAACAATTTTTTCCTTTTTCTTGCTGCTTTTTTGTTATAGTATGCTTGTGTTCAATTAATGCATGTGGTTTGGCACTGGTGGTTAATATTACTTGTAAGACAGATAATGAAACAGTAGTGCTGGTACCTAACTCTGTGATGGAACTGGCTACGGAAACTGTATATGAGATATGGTAACTTATACCTAGTTTAGAATTCAGAAGGAAAATTGTTTTTGGTTTAACATCCTTTTTTGTTGGAGATCTAACATACTGCTCCTTTTTATAGTGTATATAAATTGACGCAGATTTGATTTCAGAAATTGATTTTCTAAAAGTTTGTTCATATTGTATAAGTGAATGCCATAGAAATTGATCTGATAAAAGTTTTTTCACTGTAAATCTGATAAATTGTTGCGACGAAAGTGTTGGCTACAAGTTAATTAATAATTATAGACAGATGAGAAGTTGATGTATATATTATAGTGAATTAGGGAGATGTATATGATGGGTAAGGATGATTTTGGTTATTGGTTGGAGTGAAAGGTAGAGAAAGTAAAAAGGGGAGTGTAAATGTAATTAGGGGTTGGAGGAAAGGGAAAGTGTGGTGGAGATGTTAAGGAAGAAAAAGTGAGGAGTGGTGGAGTAGAAGAGGATGCAGAAATTTGGGTGGATTGCTTTTGCGGATGGCATGGTTCGTTGTCGGGTAGACAGAGGAAAAGGACAGGACACATGGAATCTTACCTTTTCTCAACCACCCAACAATTTCTCACTCAAACCATCAAAGGCCAAAAAGGAAAAGGATAGTCCACGCACCTGTCCCATCGCCTAACATTAACATTAATTCCAAAAGCATGTGCCCAACACAAGCAATTATTATATGCCCCAATAACCCCCCAACTTAGCCACAACTTTTTTTTTATTAAACCAAAACCACAGTGAATTCAAAGTTTCAAACCACACGGCTCTTACCAATTATTTCCGTGCCTTGACCGTCAAATTTGTGCAGCTTGCAGATCACTCGCGCACGCTACATGTTTGTTGATGTAGTTTATTGTGGTGAATTTTCAGGGCACAAGTGGTGGGTTGGCCACCAGTGAGGTCATTCCGAAAGAACATAGTTAACAATAATGTTCAAAAGAGCAACAACAAAGAGGAGGTACAAGGTGGTACAAGTGGCAGGAACCACGGGAACACGGGAGCAGCTTTTGTTAAGGTGAGCATGGACGGTGCTCCCTATCTACGTAAGGTAGATTTGAAGGTGTACAAGAGCTATCAAGAGCTGTCGGATTCACTGGCAAAAATGTTCAGTTCATTCACCATTGACAAGTGCGAATCCCAAGGCATGAAAGACTTCATGAACGAGACCAAGTTGATTGATTTTCTCAACGGCTCTGATTATGTACCAACCTATGAAGACAAAGATGGAGACTGGATGCTCGTGGGTGACGTACCCTGGGAGTGAGTCTAAAATCTTCATCTTTTACATTTCTCATTATTTTATTTCCTCTAATCAACCACAACACTATAATTTCACAGAATGTTCGTGGAATCCTGCAAGCGCCTGCGTATAATGAAAGGATCTGAGGCAATCGGGCTTGGTTAGTTATCTTAATCAACTTTCAAATCAACCACAAAAGATCTTATCTTATCTTAATCAGTTAATTAATTTATTAATTATTGAATTGACAGCACCCAGAGCAGTGGAAAAGCGCAAGAACAGAAGCTAGAGTTAAATCTGTACATTAATTCCATGTTTATGTTCCAAACTCTGTTGCTCTTTGATGGTACCCATTGAAGCTGATGAATTGATTTCTGGAGCAAGGGGTAGTCTGATTAATATAGGAGGCAAGTTATTATGTATAATGTGTCGGTACCATTTTTTATGAATAATTTTCTTGTATATGTATTGTGTATTTTATATATATATGAGAAAATAGTTGGAAATGAGGGACAAGAAATAATGGAGTATGTCTATGTGGGCCCGATTTGTTCCTAGGTACAAAACACTGCAATGTCTATCGTTGGTGTGCATGTCTAATAAGAACAGTGTCTACGTTTGGTTACGCACAGCCTACACGTATGAATTAACTAGGTTATTAATTTATTTGTTTGTGATGATAATCTGGTTGGTTGAGGAAGCAACGCAGAAGAGAAGATCGATGAAGAAAGTGATTGGGTGGGCCAGATTGGATCATGTGCTTGGTGGAACAGCCTTTGGTTAAGGGCTCCACTATTTATTTCACATGTTTCCACTTTCTTTCCTCTGCCCTTCCTTCACTCTCCACTTTCTCTATACTTTTTCTTTTCTTTTCTTGCAAAATAAATTATTATCACTTATTTTCTTCCTTTCTACTCCTCTATTAAAAAAATGTTTTAATAAAATTAAGAAATAATAATGTTTACTGCGTACTTTTATTATTTTAAAGAGTATAAGTATATATAAAATGTGATAACCAAAATGGGTATAACAGACATCTACAAAAAAAAGATAAACAGAAAACTATATAAAAAAACAGATAAATAAAAAATTGAATATGGTTGAGATTGTCCCTCAAGTTGAGAATGAATGTTCAGGATGTCCAATTTGGAACGAGAACTTGAAAAAGATGAAGTTCATAAAGCTTTGATGAAGATGTTTCCAAGTTAGTGAGAAGAAGCCAGTAAACCAGAATTAACTTTCTTACTACCAATGTGTTTGGTTAATTTCAAGTACCTCACCATGTAAAAATGCATACAAACAATTGTTGTTTTATCCAATAACCAGTAAAATTGGTTTAAATAACTAATATAACATCACATTTTTAAATAACCATACATGCATACCTCCCATTCCAGCCGTATACATCATTTATAAACACTTCTATTTTTTTCTCACCGTAATGTTTGAGATAACAATTTTATCATTTAAACGTCAGTGAGAAAGTTGATGAAAATATTTGTTGTATTAAACTTTCTCTAGTGGGAAAATAATTTAATTTTTTTAGTTTTGTATTCTATTTTTTCACCTTACTAGCTTCTTCTTTTTTTCGTGATTTGTGACTTATGAAAAAATGACTAAAATTTAAAAAAAATAAAATGTTGTTTTTACTCAAACTAATAATAAAAATAAACATATTTTTTAAATATTTTTTTATTTTATTTGATTACATTTTTTATTATTCAAAGGAAAATAATTTTATCATTGTTAACTTATATTTTTATGATACAAATTAGCTAAAATAATTTATACTCTTATTTAACTTTTCTTAACATTTAAAAATAAACAACATCAAATAGATTTTTTTTTAAATAAAAGGGAGTACATTTAAACATGATATTTACTAACTTGCTTTTTTTATGCGAAACTTTATTTGAGACATCTTGAAATTTTTAGTTTTTTTTTTATTTATATATATATTTTAAAGAACTTAATGTAGTAGATTAGACATTTGTTAATTTTAGTTTATGTTTGAATTGAAGGATATTGTTGAAATTAAAAAAAAATATGGAGGTGCAGAATAAGGTATGGAGGTACAAGAAGAATTTGGCAATGAGACTAATAGGTTGAAAACACCAACCCAACTCTTCAAATTTTGGTGGATTGGTCAATGGGTCCTCGGGTGAAGGCCATTTTGGCAACCTAAATGAGTGCTTGTATTAAGAAAAAAATAATAATAAATCATATTAATATAATAAAATTGAGTTTAATTTTTAAACATTATGAAAACATGTTTATTGTCAAGTAATAAAACTAATCCAAGACATAATTTTTTAAAAGTAAGTTTTAATGATTTTAAAAATTTATAGTTTATGATTGTTTTTCAATAGTTTTTAATCCTTTAGTTCATACATATTTTTTTATAAAAAATATTTTTTATTACATTCAAATAAAAATTTAAATTATAATAAAAATAATTATGTATCTATGAATAATTGCCAAAATAAATTAAAAATTTCAATGATTTCAAACGCATCTTAATCTTATATATATGACAAATAATCCTCGAACAAAGTATTGTGTGCACACCCTCGTCTAACAAATAATACTTAGATTGATCGGATATAACTATGACTAATGCATGATTCTTTAAATGAGATATGAGAACAAAATATCAAGTTATATATTTTTGTCAAGTTCACACTCTTCTATTGCATTTTAAATTACTAAAACATTGTTAATTCTTTTAAGTAGCCTAATAAACTTATTTTCAACATTTTCTTTAATTTTGATTTCTTTTCATTTTATTATACAATTTGTCCATTCTGTCATGTTTCAATGGTTTTATATTTTTATTTTATTTTATTTTTTCATTTTATTTGAAGAATTATTCTTTAAATACACATTTTCCAATACTTACTGAGAATTTGAAAAAGGAATAAGTATTATAAATATAATAAGATTTTAATTATATACATAAAAAATTTACTTATATAATAAGTAGGAATGAAATTCATATTTTTCATGTTTAAAAATAGAAAGCAAATTTCATATACAAAAAAATTAAAGAACAAAAATAAGTAACTAAATAAGGTTGACCAAGTCTGAAACTCAATCCTCTAGCAGCCATTCTTATCTCATTTTACTTCTCTCTCTCATTCGTAAAAGTTGCCACGTATAGATTATAGCCGCCGGTGACGTGGAGTTGGTGCATATGGTGTCTTAACATAAATGAAGGGCAATGCATCCAGTGGAAAACGATGACTATTCTGCATCAATTATTTAATATAAATAAGAGAGAGCAAGCAAAACTTTGGGAAAAGTTCTGAATTTAAAGTGAGAGAGAGATGGGAAAAGCTCGAGTAGTGATCCAGCTATTGTTCTGCTTGATTGTGACCGCCACCGCCCAACAATGCGGTCGTCAAGCCGGCGGGAGTAGATGTTCCGGCAACCTGTGCTGCAGCCAATTCGGGTGGTGCGGGAACACCGCAGAATACTGTTCACCCTCTCAGAACTGCCAGAGCAACTGCTGGGGCAGCGGTGGAAGCGCCTCCAATGTTCGGGCCACGTATCATTACTACCAACCAGAGCAACACGGGTGGGATCTGAACGCCGTGAGTGCTTACTGCTCAACTTGGGATGCCGGAAAATCTTACGCTTGGCGCAGCAAATATGGCTGGACAGCTTTCTGTGGCCCCGTTGGCCCTACTGGCAGAGACTCTTGTGGAAGGTGTCTGCGGGTACGTAATCATAAATTTCATTCATTCATATTTTTCTGGGTTATTGGTGAAGTTAACAACATTTTATAGATTAAATTGTTAAAAATTTCATATTTATTAAAGATAAAAATATTTAATATTATATAAATGAGATAAATTATTGGAAATTAAATATTGAATAAAAATTAAGACGTTTAATAATATATAATTGGGGTAAACTATTGGAAATTCTAGAGATCAATACATTAATAGTATAATTTGATTTTATAACACTAAAAAAATATTAGAAATTAAAAATAATTAGTTACAAGAGTGTCTAAATCTAGAGATTAATACATTAATAGTATAATTTAATTTTATAACACTAAAAAAAAATCATTAAATAGAAACTAATTTTAGAAATTAAAAATAATTAGTTACAATAGTGTCTAAATTAGAGACTAAAAAAATTTATTAGTTTTTAAATTAGTTTCTAATATTGATAAATAATTTCTAAATTGATATCTAATTATCTATCAAGGTTTTAACAACAACTTATTTAGATTCTAAATTTGGTAGCAAAAACTTTGGTAACTAATTAAATAACAATTTAGAAACTATTCGTCGAAACTAATTTAGAAACCAATAATTTTTTTAGTTTTTATAATGATCTCTAATTTAATCACTATAGTAACTAATTATTTTTTGTCTCTAAAATTAGTTTCTATTTAATGATTTTCTTGTAGTGTAAGGTTGAATTAGACTTAAAGTATATTTTTTAATATGGTATAAGAGTCATTTAGAATCTATCAAAACAAGAGAGTTTATTGTCTTATTAAGTCATCTGGTATCGAATTGTTACTAGATCATTTATAAATATATAATCTCACATACAAGATAAAGAGTCTTGACATGAGAATAAATATTGAAGATTCAAACTTAACTAAAGATTAAAACATTTCATATTAAATAGATAAATACAAACCTTATCTTATAAATCGATTTCTTAATATATCTTTAATATATAAGAGATAAATGTGTTTTGTGTTGGATTGTGATGATGCAGGTGACGAACACTGGAACTGGAGCACAGACAACAGTGAGGATTGTTGATCAGTGCAGCAATGGAGGGTTGGATTTGGACGTGGGAGTGTTCAACCGTTTGGACACGAACGGGCAAGGGTACCAACGTGGCCATCTGATTGTTAACTATGAGTTTGTGGACTGTGGGAACGAGCTCAACCTTGCCCTCCATGCTCCTAATTGAATCTATCATATCATATAAGAGTGCAGAGTTCCATTAATATGCATTCAACTTTCTTAATTACAGTTTATTAATGTTGACTCTGCTTGCTAATAAATGTCATAATATTGCGGGCACTGTCAGTGACGCAGAGACTAGTTCAAAACTCTTAAATATTGGTTTTAGTCCTTCATAAAGAAGAGTTATAGAAGAAGAAGAGTCGTTGGTTACTTTGCGTAATAAAATAAGTGATTCGTTGACTTAGTTAGGATTAGGCTAGGTTAGGTTGTTTAGTGCATGATAAAGACGCTAACTCAGTTGACTTAGATGCCAAATCTAAGTCAATTAAATTTATTGAGGGACAAAAAAATTAGGCACAGGATTTAACTTTATTTCCTACTAATATTATATATAACATCCGATTTAGATGTGTATGTTGCATCCAATAGTTGTATTAATAATAACAATGATGTAATTATTATTTTATTAGTTTTAAGCAAATTTAATATTTTTCAGGCTCGAATTAATTCAATTTTTTGATGAAGATAATTCTTAATCAAAATTGATTGTTATTCTATTTTATCGATCATCAATTTTTTTATCAGAAAAAAATAATAAAGGTATTTCAAGAATATTTCAATCCTTATACAAGAAATTAAAGAACGTCACCACACACTAAATTTAACTACTCGCACTCCTAACTTTTTCTCTTGTTGATAGACCTCATGCAAACAAGTGGTTATAGACACCAATTAGAATAAGAAAAACATACTACTCTTACCTTCACAGTGACCTACGACTAGACCTTCAGTTGTGTCATCATAAAGATTTCGTGATAATCTATTCTTCCATCCCTAAAAATCTTCTTACACTACAAGAAAATCATCAAATAAAAACTAACTTTTAGAGACCAAAATAATTAGTTGTAATAGTAACTAAATTAGACACCATTTTAGAAACTAAAAAAAATTGATTTCTAAATTAGTTTCTATTATTGCTAAATAGTTTCTAAATTGGTATCTAATTAACTACCAAAGTTTTAACTACCAATTATTTAGATTCTAAATTTAGTAAGAAAAATCTTGGTTGCTAATTAGATATCAATTTAAAAATCATTTAAAAATAATAGAAACTTGTTTGCTTGGAAAAGTGTTTTTGTGCAGCTACTGAGGAAGAGATTGTAGAGGCTGCTCTAAACCTCTCAAATAGTTGATAAATAAGGGCCGTTTATCAGAACAGATAGAGTAGATTTTAGACCCCTTCCCTACAAATCAACAAAGGTTATTTCGGTTTTATCTTGGTAAATTTTAGCTTTGTGGTTGCATTTAAGTTTTCCTTTAATGTTTGTAAAATTCATTATGGACACATGCACCATAATATATACTCTTTAATTCTTTTATGCTTTCATTACTGATTTATTATCCATTCACTTTAATAAAGAAATGAAAATTTTATATAATTTTATTTGAGATATTTTAATTATAATGGATGATAAATTTTTCTAAAAGAATATATAAAATTTCTTCCGATTTAATTGAAATTATTTTTATTTATGAATGTTAAATTCGTACTCCACATGTGTACACCCATGTGTTGCGATAAAATTAAACTTCTTACTAGACAATGGAACACTGGTTCAACAACATACAGTGGAAACTTATTTCTGTTGTTTACGTGATAAAAAATAATTATTACCCTATTGATTTTATTTTATTTATTTAGAAACTTATTACAGTGTTTATGTAATAATTGTATGATTTATACTTAAAACAATTCGTTAAACTATTTTAAGAAATAATTTGATATGGAGGCTAGAATGTAATAAAAATTAAAATTAAAATTAAGATATCATAAATATATAAATTAGATACAAAAAGATGACTTTTTTTATTAATAAATCCAACTTTCTTGAGTCAATATACTAAGTGCTTCAATGCACTTTCGGTCAGCCAACACGTATCTTGAATGACTTTTTTTAATAAAATTTGAATACCATATAGTTAAATTATTCATTATTGCATATGAAAGTACTTGAAAAAATGTAAAACAATTATAGTTATAATACATGTTTTCATGTAATAAATTTATGAAAAATGTTCAGTTAATTATTTGCTCAAGTCCTTTTTTTAATGGATTAAGAAAAAAAAACATAAATTCATTATGAGAAAGTGATGTTGCAATGCATGTACATTATTTAATTTTTAGAGTGTGGTTAAATAGGTTTTTTTATCTTAATAATTTTTCTATTTTGTTCTATTATTTTAAATTTTTTAATTGTTTATTTTTTTAAAGTGAGTTAATATACTATTTTCCATCCAGTTTATAATAATAATATTATTACATTAAAATTAGGTAATTATTATTATTCATGTTACATATTTATTAATAAGATGTTATTTGTTATTCTTGAAGATCACCTCGATTAAAAATAAGATTGATTTATAGTATTTAAATAAATGTAAATTTTACTTTAAAAAATAATTTTAAACTTAAAATTCACGTGTTATTATTATAACTTTGATATTCATTCATTTGACATGAAAAAAACTATATTAATTCATTAAAAAATAGAATCAAATTGAAAACATCCAGAGTAGATTGCCATGTGTCATCGTAATAAAGAAACAGAGAGAGTGATTTGCTGGGGCTATGGTGATCTCTTAGTTTTTTCAAAATTCCATAAAGGATTGCAAAAATAGGATTTTGAGTCTCTTAAAATATATGAAATTTATCAATACGAACATAATTAACATGATTAGTGAATGAATAAAAATATTAAAACATTGCTAATTTAAGGTAATTGTATATTTTTAGTGAAATTTGTATCACTCTACATATTAACTCTTATATAAAACAAACGAGACTTTCAAAACCTTCTCCTAAGAAAAAGGAATCTTTAACGTTAAACTAGGTACCTCAAACTAAATAATTTTATTTTATTAAATAACTTAAATTAAAATCAGTTGTATCAAAATATAGAACACAAGACATTAATTTTGATTGAGACTCTATATATTTCCTACTTAACATTACTTACTGTTCTTTCGATAATTTTTTTATCAGTAATATAAATAAATTAATATGATATAGTTTAGAGATAATGAGGCTCATACGCTTTTCTTAAATAGTGTATCCGTGTCGGACACACATATCGATGTCGACATTCGTATGACGCTAGTAAGATATTTATCAGTGAAACATAATTTTAAAAGGTGTAAATACAATAATTTTTCAAAAACTTAAATTTATTGTATAAATTTTTATTATGATTAAAACTAAGGAACAAATTTTTTTGAATCCATCATGAAAAATATTTTCATGCTCCCAAAAGAATCTCAAACATACTTTTGCATATAAATATTTATTTTCAATTTATATAATTTAAAATTATATAATATATAGATCCGTGTCTCCATATCCTACATTTTATAGATTATACGTATCTCCGTATCTATATCCGATCTTTTTTATCATATTTAGCTAAATTCACAAAACCTATTATATCATCAAATAACATTATAAAAAAAAAGTTTCATATCAGTAACGGTTTTATGAGAGAACCATGAGAAAGAGTGTAGTGAAGGAAAATGGGAACCTTCCTGAAGAAAAAGTGAGATAACATTGCTGATCACAAAGAGCAAAGAAAACAAAAAAGAGACAAAGTATGGATAGAAAAATAAATAATTTTAAAGAAAACTTTGTTTAGGCCGCATTTGGTTGCGAAATTTTCGGAGACAAATAAATTAACATTACGTTAATAAAAGACGAAATCAAATTTTAGTCAAATCGAGAATGATCATTTCTTTTCCCAAACTTTCTTCACCATGCCTTCAAAGAATTTTCAACAAACAACATCGATTTCTTTGAATTTTCTCGGAAGAATCAAGATGGTGGTCACCAGAGGCTATGTGTCCAGCGTCTGAGGCAACTCATATCATACTTTTCAAAGAAAGAAAGGGCATTTTCATAATTTTGTGATGCTAGAGAGGCCCTATAAATGTGGAAGAGGAGAAGCGAGTGAATGAAGTGAAATGCAAAGAAGGATAATGGGAAAAGTAATTGTGTTTGTTGTGTGCGTGTTTTGTGTTGTGGCTTTGGCCTCAGCTCAGAGTGCGAGCAATGTGAGAGCTACGTATCATTTGTACCAGCCTGAGCAGCATAACTGGGACTTACTCGCAGTGAGTGCATATTGCTCCACTTGGGATGCTGGCAAATCCTTGGCATGGCGCAGCAAATATCCTTGGACAGCTTTCTGTGGACCCTCTGGCCCTCGGGGCCAGGAATCTTGTGGCAAGTGCTTGAGGGTACGTATTTCTTTAATTCTTCAACTTTGTTCTAAAAAAAATAAGAGTTATACTTGTGTACTACAAATAAAAACATTATATAACTAAGGCTATATATAAAGGTTGAATTAGGTTTATACTCAATTGTTTGACATTTAAAGTCTACTATAGGAAAAGTTTATTAAACTTATCAAGTTATCCGTTATTGGACAATCTATAAATATATAGTCTCACGCATGAATTGACAGTCTCGGCGTAAGAGGGATGTGTTTAATATTAATATTTTACATCAATTAGAGATTAATTTTATAAGTTTGAGTTAGATTTAAAGTACACTTATTAAGAAAGAAAAGAGGTTAATGAGTGATGGGGTTGCATTGCAGGTGACAAACACAAGAACAAATGCTCAGATAACGGTGAGAATTGTTGACCAGTGCAGCAACGGGGGCTTGGACTTGGATATTAGTCCATTCCAAAAGATAGACACGGATGGGAATGGCTATGCTCAAGGCCATCTTACTGTTAACTATGATTTTGTGAACTGCGGTGACTAAACACTACATATAATTACCTTATGTGTGCTCTACTCAGTCACAAGAAATCGAATAAAGAAAGATGTACAAGTGTGTTACTTCTTATAACAGTAATAAAAATAAATAAAGCCTTGTTATTATAAAAAAAACTGTTCTGGATTTGAAAGGAGTAATTATTAGTATTACCATGCTTCCTTCATTTTATATAATGTAATGTAATAGGTCAAATGGTTGTCGTGTTCATTTTGTTTCTCTTTGTTGCGTGTCTAATGCCGCCACTCTAAATATGCTTTAGTACCGTATATACAAGGGAATTAGGTTTCTCCAGACTGAGCAAGTAGTCCTAAGGTTGCTCTAGTCAATAACAATTATGAGTTGACTTGGGTTGGGACCCAAATCAGTCTTTATCAAAAATTCATTTTTTCTTTGAATATATTTCGAAACATCATGTTTCAATAGGTGAGATTTATTTTCATTCATTTCTCTTTCATCTCACTCAAACACTACCTAATGTTTTGTTTAATTAGAAAGAAGAGAGATAGGTTGGAACAAAATAAGTTGATAAATTGAAAATAAATGAGAAATAAAGTTGAAATTAAAGGTGTTTGATTGAAAAGAAATAAAGAGATGAGGAAGTAAATAAAGAGACTACTAGAAATAGATGATAAAAAATGCAATAAGTCTCGTCATTCTCTAAAATTATTTATTTTCCATCTTCTCCACCAAACACACTAATTGTTTAATATTGGAAGTGTTTAAAAATAGTTTAGAACGTGGTTATTGATCCAAGGTGGATCCTTTCGTGGTGAATGAGGTGATAACACTTACAAAGACTCCAATATGTAGAATTAATGACCAAGGTTGTTCAGTGTAAATAATGTTTTAAAGATGCATCTTGTGTATGTGTTATCTTTTTTTAAACTTTTGCATGTTATGAAGGTAGTTTTCAAATAATATTTTCATTTGAGAACATTAATGCAATCCAACCATGATTTTCAATAAATGCATTTACGATTACTTAAACAATAATATTTTAGACAAATGCTTAACAAGAATTTTTTTTTATTTGGTAAAGATACTGGCATAATAGTCACTGTTTTTATACGTATCTCATACTTAATAGATACTAATTATGAGGACTTATCAAAAGGAGCGAAAATAATCTAATTTAAATTAAAATCAGCTACACTTGTAAGGATTAGCATTTATCCTTGTAACTGCGTCCTATTGTTCTGGTATTTAAACAAATCATCCATCACTCCCTAACGTAAAGAAAGTTTCGACGTAAATCTTTAAACACACATCTTAACTACGTTCGAAGTTTCCAAATTAATTCTATCAAAATCATTTTTTTTTCATAACTTTAGAACAAACGAAGCCTACGACAGTATAGGATAATACAAAATCACCAAAACTAGCAATTGGCGATAGAAATTTGACATGCAAATTTGCCCGCACTGCCATTTTCATATTGAACTAAATTTTAAATATGCATAACCTTTCTAACTGATGACTCTTCCAGTACGTTCGTGCCTTCGCAAAATAAAACACGTACACACCAATGCGGTTTATAGAGGCATTAGCAAAAGCCCATCTATGAATTCTTTTCGGCTGTTCCATGAAATTTCTTCCCAGCCTCAACAGCTTCCCTGTAAAAGTTTGAAGGCCACACTATCTGTGTTAGGTTGACAATGTGAGTTACATCTATAAATCACTTAAAACTCGAGTAGCAATCACAACTGTTAGACGAGGATGCAGTAGTTTCTGTTATGATTTTGTAAGGTACACTTTTCTCCTACTCGAGGCACTAACATGGTCTTCATCAGGTGATTCAATCTTTTTTCTATGAATGTCACAAGACATCACACACTGGTACTCTCCTATGCATGTGCATAATTACGTTGAAATGTGTATAATGCACGTTTCAGTTAATTCTGTTTGCCTCAAACCATGACACAAAAACTATGTTGATCATAATAATTCCATTTGCATAGTATAATAATGTCATTATGCCAAAGGGTGTTAATAGTATGCAGACCTGAACGCATTTACAAGCTCCTTACTTTCAGGATCAAGCATTACTCCCTCGTAAAAAGCATTTGCAGCTTCATCAAATTTCTGCAACAAGGATAGCCAAGTGTAGTTTTAGAAATGTAAACCACACATACTGCTGTTAATAAGGGCAAACAATTTCTGAATATCATGCCTGCAACACACGCAGAGCTGCGCCTTCCCTATAACAAGCTTTTGGCCAATCTGGTCTTAAAGCTCTACAGGCCTTTGCATCAGCTAAAGCATGCTCAGCTTGGCCCAACCTAATCCAGCAGAGACTTCTATTGGATAGCAAAGTAGCATCAGTGGGATCCAGATCAATTGCCTGTTAACACATTTTAAAAAAGTAAAAAAACACAATTTTATCATCATAGAGAATGAAGTATAAGCATTTTTTTTTTTGGAAACCAGCAATAGACAAGTATGCTCATATCGGTAGACACTCATTGCATAAGTTCATGGAAGCATTATTGAGACACACAAGTTAAAACTAACAGAAGGGGTTGTTCATGACTTGTGCAACAAATATAAGTAACATAGGAGGCAAATGAAGGATCAGAAGACCTTACTTGCGTATAAAAATCCACAGCCATTTGATGGTCTTTCCTGTGAAAGGCCTCATCCCCTCTTGACTTTGCTTCTGCTGCTCTCTTTTTGGCTTCAGGAGACACCTAGATAAGTTGACAAACAAATAAGAAATGAAAAATGCTAGGAACATACTATTTGACACACTCGTTTAAACACACTCCCTTTTATTTGTTGAAATTTATTGAAAATCACAATTTTCCAGATCCCACATCTTTTTTACTGAAATTTTTCTTGTGATTTGATGGCTTTCAATAAATTTTAATAAATAAGAGTGTGTTTCTAACACCCCTAGTAAACAATTATAAAAAAACAAAGATAAAATTTGTATCAATTTCTTTTATATTATAGAGATGAACATTATGGATTACCATTTTGGCAATGTATTAAATAAAAGCTCAAATATCTTCAACGAGAGTTCAAGCGTACCCAAATTGGTGCTGTACAGTCAACCAGAAGAATGATATTTGAATCCACAGAAGGGGCCCACTAAAATACTTTTTAGTAAGAACTAGTACAGTGCACAAATTAAAATTATTAATGCTACTACATTTATTTTAAAAGATTAAAGAGACTTTAATTGTGGAATAAAGCATACTGTAATAGATAAACTAAAAATTAAATGTGTAAAACAGGTTAAAAATATAAATGTAAAATATTTTGAAAAACAAAGATAGTAAATACAAATATGCAATGGAAAACAAAGATAATGAATGCCACGATCTTTGAAATAAAGAAAATTGTGAGACAGAAAGGCCAAGACAACAATTTCTGTTTGTGCGACCTGCACACATGTCAGAGTATGTGCAGGATTTGCGTGAGATCAACAAGTAAACTCAAAATCATGTAGTCCTTTTGCATTTGTTTTGGTTTAAAGAAAATAGATAATGTGATAGCCACTATATTGTTTCTTTCTGAAATCAAGAAAAGTAATTCCACAATTATTGCTTACTGCCTACACATCTTTTCACAGTGGTTAATTCAAAATCAACCAAAAAGAAGCTAGCAAGAAGATCACTCAAGGAGTTAGACTTGATGATGTTTCATCCAATGATGAGTGAATGATTAGAAAACGAAGGAGGGAGTGGAAATGAATGTTTAGACATACACAAACAAAGTTGCAGATCAAGAATACTATATTCTTGCGGTGCCACCATTGGTGGAGGAGGATGTTCTTACTAATATGCTTGGTGAAGGAGATGTTCTTACTAACATGCTTGGTGAAGGAGATGTTCTTACTAATATGCTTAGTGAAGGAGATGGAAAAGATGCAACAAATAAATATTTCATTGATGTTTTACTCCCATTTTTTCTAAAAGATCTGTACTAGATAGAGACCTAGCCACCATTTAGGATTTCATGTATTATTATTTGGTTTGTGTTTGGCTATTGCCGACTAGCTTAGGTTTTGTTTTATCATGTGTGATGTTATGACCTATTATGACTAGGTTGACTTGCTTTCTATCTTGTGATTATGAACAGTTTAACTAAGTATTTATTTTGTTATTTAAAGGTTTTGTTATATCATGTATCCTATTTCATAGGCATATACATACATACATACATACATACATACATATATATATATATACATACATACATACATACATATATATATATATATATATATGTGTGTGTGTGTGTGTGTGTGAGTGAGTTTTATTAATGTACACTATTACAATCACACGATTTACAATCTTGTAGCCCCATCCTGATCCAAATATATCCCTGAGTCTGACTACCACAACTAATAAAAGATCAATACAAGAAAAACACACCTCAATGATATTTTGCTCCGAAGAAACAGCATCGGCCTGATTAATTTCTTTGGCATTTACCAATTCATCCTGCATATTGTTGCTCCTCATACTTAGTAATAAAAACAAGAAATTCACTTTCTCAGACAGAATGCAAACTAGCATTAAAAGTTTCAAATTTTTAACCATGAGGAATGAATAGAATATGATAAAAACATATGCTGGTAAAAATTGTAGGCAAAATCAGTAAAAGGATAGACAATTTTAGTGGTGGCAGAAGAATATAACGCCAATTTTTTATGAAAGATGAAATATTTGCTTGTCATCTTACGTGGACCATGTCTTCTGTTAATGAGACATTTTAAATTAAAATGATAAAGCAAAATTCTAGATACTGCCCAGATTTTCACGACAAAATAAATGCAATAACATATTTCCATCTGGACAACCTACAAATTTACACGGCAAATATTTGTATTTTAAAGGAAATGGTGTAGTTTTTCAAGCACGAATTCATATGCTGACACATTCAAAATAGAAAATAGTTATCAAATGATCTTGTAGCAGAGATATGGTCTTGCCTAACCCAGTTCGGTATAAAAGAAAAATTTAAGAATTTAGTACCTGTTGCTTGTTAGTTTCAGATTGCATATACTCAAGTATCCCACCAACAGTCCAAGTTGGAAAAGCATCCACTTTGGACGTCAAAGGGAACAATATCTCAACAGCACCTACAGAGCCCCTTGCAGCAGCAACCTGTATTGGCTTGACCCCATCCTGATGCCAAATTTTATTCCAAATATTAATAGAAGTACATTGTTTACTACAATAACAACCATTACTTGTGTCGAGCAAAGAGATCATACACTATTGGGTTCCAGATAATTTAACTCTTTAAGAACTATTTTTTTGTTCATTGATTCCTACACTAACAGTATAAGAAAATGTTAGGACTTTAAATGTTTCACCTCGTCAGAGATATTAGGATCAGCTCCAGCTTTCAACAAGCAATTTATTAGTTCTACACTTCCATTATCAGCTGCAATGTGCAAAGCTGTTGCTCCACCTGCACTTATATTTACTTTAGCACCTGCCTGCATATAAATATTCAAATGTAACTATATAGCATGAGACAAAAAAAAAACATAAAGGAAGAAAACAGCACCTTACAATCATAAATATCTACAAACTAATCCACCTTCACATAAAACCAGTAAAACAATAGTCTAAATCCAGTGTATTGAAAAAAATCTATGCTACATATCTTACCATGTTGCAATATAATTATTTTCGATAAAACATTATGAATTTGATTCCTTAAACAAGATTTCTATATATGTATATAAGTCTGCATAAATATCAGAAACTTTTCTATCCTAGTATGTTGGATGAGAAAAAAAGTTACATTAACCCATTAGTCATCAGTCATTTGGCTAGCATAACAAAACTTTTAGAGTATTCATACATTGTATAATTAATTTGCAGTGCAGGAAAGTATAAGTTTATAGATTGAGAAAGATGTGGAACCTGAATTAATATCTCTAAACATGCCAGAGAACCAGCTGCCACAGCCGAAATAAGTGGAGTAATACCATCATCAGTATCAGCATTAGGCTGCAAAGCAAGATCGTCAAGATGAAAGGGAATATAGAATGGAACTATTTAATAAAATATAATTAAAAAAAACTAAAAATGAAATCTTCTATGCAAGCGCATAATTGTTAAAAGACCATTTCTTTTTAACCATACCATACAAGGAAGATTAATAAAGCTTATGCTGGTTTCACTAATTAAACCATAGAATTAGTGACAGAAGAATATAATATATATATATATATATATATATATATATATTTGGAAACAAAAGACAGAATGGTACATACAAACACCTGGAAATACACTGCATACAAAATTCATTCAAAAACAAGAAACTAGAGTAAATAAAACTCCTTGAGATATAGCTTCCAATGAATAACACTAAGAATAGGCAACAAAGTAAAAGATGACATACATTTGCACCATGTTCCAATAGTACGCTGACAGCATCCGGTTGGGCATGACCAGCAGCCCAAACCAAAGGCGTTCCTGAATCACTTTCTAGATCAGGATTAACTCCCTTGGACAGCAAGTACTTGAGCAGTTCGGTATCTCCTGCAACAAAAATGAGAAAGATGAAAAAAAATGAGAATAAGGTGACAGAACTAAGGAATACTATTCTATAATTGCACAACAAAGACAACAACACACTAGGAAAAATTATTTATTTAATAATTAAGGTAAACTATGTTTTAAACCCCTCACTTTTTGGATAAAATAGGCCTTAATCTCTAATCCCGTCCCTCTTTGTAAAACTTATAGGATACAGGGACTACAATCACCAATAATATACGGGTATCAACAAAATCATAGAATTGAATATGCAGGGAGTAAAATCAATTTTGAGTGAAAATAGGTGAACATAAAACACATTCATTTTAGCGAGATATTAATTAGTTTCATAAAAAGCAAAATATTTAGCAGCAGGAGAGGTGAGGAGTGCATACCTATCCCTGCAGAATGGTGTAAGGCCGTAGCCCCTAAATTGCTAGCTATAGTGGGATCGGCACCATGGTCAATCAGATACTTAGCAGTGGCGGTATGTCCCTGACGAGCAGCATGAATGAGAGCTGTCTCTCCTAAAAAGCAATAGCAATAACAACAGGTGATTATCATTAATCAACTATGTTACAAGTATGAAGCATATATATAATGAGAGATAGGGGTAGAAGAAGCACCATCATCATCTTGAGAATCAACAGGGAGCTTCAAATCGGTTAAGAGGTAGTCGCAAACAGCGGTTTGGCCTTCACGCGCTGCAAAATGCAGTGCTCCTCGCTTGTTCGCGTCCTTTATAGCTTCCACGGATTTCGCCAAATCCTTCCCCTCGTCCAGCTGCACCGCCAATTCTGCAAAAACCAAAAGCACACTAATAATAACATGCAATGCAATAGAGGCACGCAGCATAGCATAACACAAAGCGTAATACATACATACTCTTTAAGAGATCAATTGATCCAGTTCGAGCGGCATTCAGAAACAACTGAACTTTTTGCCTCACTGCAATTTCACATACGAAAGAGAGAGAGCGTGAGTAATTATTAACAATCGATTCAGATAGAGAAAGAGATATGGAAAAAGAGAATGATGATAGCACGATGTGACCTGCGAGTGCGTCGGAAGCGTCGGAAGCCATAACAATGGAGTAGAGAAAAGCGAGAAAGAAGAAGAAAACGAAGGGTTTTGCAGTAAACTACAGTCTCACTGTTTTCTCAAATAACATGAAGTGTTCCACTGCGGCCGTCTACAGCTAGGTATGACTACATAACTTTTAATTAAGGTTAAATATGTCTTAGTTCAAATTTTACTACTCCATATTATTCGTAATAAAAAAATTATTGATTCGTAATAAAAAATTATTGAAATTAAATTTTATAAGTGTTTATTTTTTAATATAAAATATATTTATAACATCTCAATATAAAATATTTTAATATTTTAGTTTAAAATTTAGTTGTCAAGTAAAAAAAAAAAGAGAATTATTCTAGTTAGTTTATGTACTATAAGTACTAGTTAGTTTCTTTACTATAAGTCCTATAAAGTTTCTAGCATGAAAGTATAAAACATGTTTAACTCTTAACTTAATAAATATATATAATTAAATTACATGTAAATATTAAATTTTTAAAATGAGATAAAATAGTAAAAAAGTAGACACACTATACATTTCCGTCTAATTAATTAATTGTAACTACAACTAGTACCTCGTTTTATATTTCTTAATGTGAACTTTTATTTTTATTTTCTATCTTTCTATAAGTTATCGTTGAACTTCACATCTTTTTTTTCTTCTACATTTTCTCTGTATATCACACTTGTAAATATTTCTCAATTTAATATATTTGCGTCCATTAAAACTTTATTTAATTTTTAAATAATTTCAAATCATAATAAAAATATAAATAAGGGTATAATTGGAAAAATAATATCTTTAAATTTCTTTAAAACAAATAAAAAATAATTTCATTTTATATGAATAGGGAGAGTGATTAAATTATAATAATAAATGTATAATTAATTTCAAAAAAATATTAAATGTATAATTTAGTTTAACAGTAAATAATAATTATTTTCAAATAATAATAACATAATTTATTTCAAATAGTAATAAATGCGGTGTAACTTTAAGATAATAATAATAATAATATCACAATCGTTACAAAATAAAGTACAAAACTCATTTCAAATAAAATTATTATAATAATAAATGAACATTTTATTTTAAAAAATCATAATATATTTCAAATAATAAGAAACGAATAATACATCCCAATAATAAATATATAATTTATTTAAAATAATAATAGTAAAAAGTAATTCAATAAAATAATAGTAAAGCCACAATTATTTTCAAGTAAATATATTATAATAGTAAATGTAAAATTCATTTAAGAGAATATTCGTTTCAATATTTTTAATTGTCACTATTTAAAATATTTTTGTTTTTAGGTATATGTCCTTTTTAGCGTTTAATATTCTCTTGCAGTTATATTATTATTGCCCATCTAATATTTAACTAATTTACGGTAATACATTCATTATAATATTAAATTCATAATTCATCTCAAAGAATAATAAATAAATTTCTAATAATAATAAACACACAATTCAATCCAGATAAAATATAACTACGGTAATAACAAATGCATAATTCATTTGAAATGATGATAAATGCATTCTTTATTTTACCTAAATTCATTTTAATAAAAACTTCGTAGTCCATTTGGAGATTCTTTCCCTTTCTTTCGCATTCGTGCCCTAACTTCAATCTAGCTTCCTTTTCTTCCATTGACGGGCTCTGAAGGATCTGACCCCGTCGGTGAACACTCATTCTTTTTCTCTATCATTTGCTTTTCAATTGATCAATTTGTCATTTCTTTAATTATCTTGAAATCTTCGTATGTTTTATGTGATCTTGTTCTGGTCATAATCCTCTGTTTTTTATTGTGTTCGTTTTGTTTTAGTTGGGTTTAAATGAAATGTTTGATTGGGAGGTAGGGTTTAGTTGGCCAAACAAATTCAGTTTTGAAGCCGCAAATGAAGGTAATCCAATACTTGGATGATTGTTACCTTATTGTATTTCATTCAAATAAAAGTCACATCAAAGGGATAAAAGTATACAGTCATTAACATTTTGCCCCCAAATCGTTCTAGGAGTATCATTGAATAAAACTTCATATCAGTAGTTAACATTTTGCACCCAAATTGTTGAATATCATCTATGTTTATTTTGTTGAAGTTTTGACTTTATTTTGCATAAGAAAGTATTTAGGCAGTAACAAGTGGCTAGCCCTATTTTGCGGTGCGAGTAGTAACATATTCATGCTGGTAGAGTTTTGGGCATCATGTGTGGTGTGGTCCACGCAGGATCATAGTAGCCGTGCTTGAAGAATTAACAAGAGTATGCCGTAAAAATTGCATGGTAAAAGTGTAACACTGATAACTGTCCCAACATAGCCACACAGTACGAAATCAGAAGAATACCTGCTGTTCTGCTATCCAAAAACAGAGATAACAAAGAAAGTGTAATTGATGAAGTTCCTTAGTCCATCTTGTCTGCAACGGTGGAGAAATATGCTGATATGTTATAATAAGGAAATGTTTGATCATAAATTTTGGACCATCTTTCATTTTACGGTTGTGTTTAATAAATTGTATCCACGTCTGTTTTCCCTCTTCTTTTTTATTCAGTACATTTCACTTCCCAATTTGATTCCCAATTACTCCAGGTTTTGGGAGTGTCAGAATTCTTTAACTTATTTGAATAGGTTAATGTATCTGTTTTGTATTATCTATCGGTCACCTGTGTGTAGGTTACCCATATATTTTTTTTGAATATGATTGATGTATACATAGGAATCAGCTAAGAGATGAATGATCTCTTGTGCATTTTTCAATTTTTCTTTCAAGTGGGAGTAAATTCATCTTCAGCTATTTTTGGTTTTCAGTCTCGGCCACTCTAACTTAGTTTCCTGACATGTCATTACTCTTAAAAGGACGTTTGCACACTAAAGTTTAACTGAACACTGTTTTGTGAAAGCAAGACCTAGGTTGCTTTTGCAATCTCAGTTTGCAAACATAATTTTAACTCAATAAAGTTTGTAAACCTTGATCCAAACATGCACTTGATGGCTTTTCAAGCTCATATTAAACTGTATTTGGGACTAAGGCCAAACAGGTAGTATTGTCCACTGTTGACACACATAGCTGCATGCTCCTAAGGGCTTACAGTTTGTAGCCCAAAGCATCAACTTGCTTGCATACATGTAATGGATAAGTTTGAGAATGCCATCAAGAGATTTAAAAACATAACAGCATTGTATTTACACTGAAACTGTGCTTTATTTATTGATTTTTTTTTCTCATTCATCAAGGTTCAACCCAACCAAGCTTGAAGCAAAGAGGAGGCATACAGTAGCAAGGAAAGCAAAGAGAGAAAGAGATGTCTAGAACACTAGTGCAGCCAGTAGGGCAGAAGAGGCTAACAAATGTGGCAGTGGTGCGGCTGAAGAAGCATGGCATGCGCTTTGAAATTGCATGCTACCCTAACACTGTCCTCTCTTGGCGTTCTGGAGTGTAACCTCCTTTCTTTTCCCTCTCTTCATTATTAATAATACATATGCTACACAATCTCCAAATTTCCCATTACATTAAATTTCTGTCAACAGGGAAAAGGATCTGGACGAAGTGCTGCAGTCCCAAACAGTTTATTCCAATGTTTCCAAAGGGGTTCTTGCCAAGTCCAAGGATTTAATTGCAGCTTTTGGAACTGATGACCAGACTAACATATGCTTAGATGTAAGTAAGGAAGCCTCACATCAGAAGTTTATAATAATATCAATAACATTTTTCTCTTTTTTGTTTGAGGGGGCAGATTTTAAAGAAAGGGGAGCTTCAGGTAGCTGGGAAAGAGAGGGAATCAATATTGTCAAGTCAGTTCAGGGATATTGCAACCATAGTAATGCACAAGACATACAATACCGAGACTCAGCGCCCTTATACTATCAGTATGATTGAACGCCTCATGCGGGAAATCCATTTTGCTGTCGATCCACACAGCACCTCCAAGAAGCAGGTTTCTCCTAAATGATTCTACGCTACTATCTTCTCATTTATTTAACGCTTACAGTGATGTTATTATGCTGATTTTTCTGGTATTTTTTATATGATACAGGCTCTGGAGTTAATTCAAGAACTCCAAAAGCACTTCCCTATAAAACGATGTCCATTGAGAATACGTGCTACTGCTCCTCCGGACCAATTGCCTCATCTTTTAGAAAAGCTGAAGGAATGGAATGCTACTGTTATTTCTAAAGAAGGATCCTCTACTCAGTTATCTGTTGTAAGTACTTGCTATTTCTCGTATAGTTGTAAACAACGATAGTTCCATGGCCAATTCTATTTTAAATTAGCTGTACTGGTTTTTTTATTTCTCAGTATTGCATACTATCACCTGAAAGTACACTAAGGATGATAATGGTTGGTTGGTAGTTTTAATTAAGTCTTTATTAATGAAGCCACTTAATTAAGCACTTCTATTTGAAATTTATCATACTATAACTTATTCATAAAATTGACTTAAAACCTTCGTGAAATAATCTTTAAGCTTCTGTATAAGAGCTTATAAGAGTCACAGGACACTTTCATAAGTTCAAATAAGCTTTGTAGAGCTAACGAAAGGTCCAGTTTCAAGTAGTTGTGTTGATGATCTGATTCTAGCATTTGGTCAATCACATTCTTTCTGACATTGTATGTGGTTATTGTTCAAGTTTGAGCCCTGTTCATTTGTAAATGAAGCTACACATAGCATGACTTGGTATTCCGTTGTTGCTTTTAGCTAATTATGACTGATATGTAGAATGTTTTTGCCATTTCTCGTTAGTTATAGAAATATTCAATCTGCTAATCAAAGAATAGTACTAATGCAAAATCAACTCTATTTTTGGACTTTCTTTCCTACCTCACTCCCAAAGGGATAATCTATTTCTGAAACTGTTCCTTGATTCTCCTATTATTGTCTCTGTTACATTAACATTTATCCTTTCCTAAATTTGTGTGAATTTGCTATTTCTTCACATTGTGTATGTATATGGTTAATCTTGAATCTGCTAATATGTTGAGGGATAACGGTATAATCTCTGATTGGATTTGAATTGCAGGTTTTTGAAATGGAACCTGGTCTATATAAGGATTGTCATGACTTTGTTATGAATAAGATGCATGGAAGATTTGATGTTCTTGCTCACTCTCTTTATGTGGAGGGGGATACACATGTGGATCAATACAATGATTATGAGGATATGCCTGCACCATTGCCCAAAGAAACTCATGATTCTGTGCTTGATCTGAATGAGAAACTTCAAAAACAAACAATTTCATCTACGAGTAGGCCTACTGAGGTACAACAAAAGCAAAACAAGTGCAAAACATGTAATGTTTGTTTTGATGACTCAAAGCTATACAGGGAACATCACAAGAGTGACTGGCACAAGCACAATATGAAGCGGAAGACAAGGCAGCTCCCACCACTTACTGAGGAAGAGTGCATGGCAGACACGGAATTAGGTGACTCTAAATCTGATTTGAAGGATTATTCATTTTGAGACGATAATAAGTGTTTTAGAGGTGTAAGTTGGTAATCACATTTTTAAGTCGTGTGTGCGTACTTAGGTCAATTTTGTCTGGATAATTTCGGTTATGGTAAACTTCACATGAAAAAATCGTTATATTGAAATCCCCTAGTATATGCTCAATTACAAGGACTAATGCGGTGTTCTTATTGAAGAACTGAAAACAATCATCAATATCAATGTGTGTATACATAATGATAGAGAGAGAGATTGTCCTTGCACAGTGTTTCTTGCATGCAAGCAAGCTAGCGCATGAAGAATCTGCCTGTTATAACATTCAATCACAGATTCCTTTAAAGGGCCATATTCCTCAAGCAATTAGTGATTCTAACAATTAGTGATTTGATCCACCTGAGACGTACCAGTTAATTTAATGGTTTTTTTAATGACTGATCTTTGAAATTAGGACAATGATATTGATAATTGCAACGAGGCATATAATAATTTATATAATAATTATAATGATATTTAATTCATAATTTTTGTTGACTCCTGTGCATATTCTTGTTATATTGTTAAAATTAAGTTATTAACCGATTGTTTAAATAATAGAGGGTGCCCAAATATTTAATTTTTTTAAATTAATGTAGTTACTGTATAAGATCTTTCTGTTTATAATACAGTACGTTGTAGGGTAATAAAGCAGGCCTATAACTACTTTATATCCATTCAAACCATCTATTAAGTACTCGTTTGGTATTAGTTTATTAATGTTCCGATTTGGTGTTTAAAACTAGTGCCATGATCAGTGAGTTTTTGTTTGCTTTTAACCTCCGCAAACGAGTGATCAATTGATTTTCATATAAATTTAGACACTTTACATCCTAGTTAATGAGACAACGTGTTTAAAAACTAGAGATTATGTCCAATAAAGTCAAATAAGAATATTATATATATATATAACGAAATTTTATTTATTATGTAATTTGTGTTATAGATATCTATAGGTTCTAAATTTTATATTAAATATATATATGAATGTACAAATACTATTATATTTTATTATAATTATTATTATTTTGACCTTTATTTTTGAATTAGTTATTTTAAAATACTGTTCAAATGGTATGAAAATAATAATAAAATAATAATTTAATGCCAAGATCAAATGGTATGAAAACTCTCAACAATCATAAAAAGTTTTATCTAAAGTTCTAGACCGTCTTTTAAATTTAGAAATGAATGTTATTAATCAAAATTATTCCTAGGAAGATGAGAATTCTTCGTATCAAGATTTTGACTATAGGATTAATCTAAATATATCCTATATCAAGGAAGTTCTAGAAGATTGGTTAAATAAAGTTTTTATAGCTTTTTTATAAGTAAGAAAATAATAGAAACGTGTAATGAAAAATATAAGTGAAACTTCTTTTATATTGGTTCGCTCAATTTGACATTTGTCTAATTCTTTTTTAATAAAGTTTTAAAATGTTCCACTATAATAAAATATTACACAAGTACTCTCAATGTTAATTTTAACATATACAAATATACAAATTTTTGGTTACCCTCCTTATCTTCTTTTGAGATAAAAAAAAGCATACATAGACACTTGAGTTTTTTACCCATATTATTCCACTCCTAGCTATATACTAAAGATTAGTTATTTGAAACACAAAGAATCAACTCTAACCACTAAAAGAAATAATTTTAAAAATAAAAAAAATTAATTACCATATTATTTAAATTAGATATTATTTTAGAGACTACAAAATTATTTACATCTAAATTAGATTATAAAATTTAAAATGTTTTTTAATAATAAAAATTACTTTAAATATTTTTTTTAATTTTTAAAATAATATTTCATTTAGTCTGACTAATAGTTTTAGTTTCTATTTTAATAATTTTATTGGTAGAATTTTTTTACATAAAAGTTAGGTAGTTTAAGGCTAATATTCTATACGTTAAACTAATTCTAATTGTTGTAGTACAAGTTTTTTTTCTCCAATGACGTTCTAGTACTGATATAACCATTTTCGGCATACATATGCATAATTCTTTAATTGGAAGATAGATATATTATTATGTTAGCATTTAATTTAAAAAATATGTATTAAACTCTACTTATGTAAGAGAATATGCCTATATTATTACACTTCTTGCTTTAATTCCTAAGTTTTTTGTCACTTGATTTGTCTTACATCACTTATTCAAAATATGTACATCACTAGATAATTGATATTATGAAAAGGTTCATTGCAGTAAACTATCTTCTGTCCTAATCATACTCCAGATAAAATTGTTTATTTATTAAAATTTAATATTATTTATTTTGATAACAAACTAGAAATGATTAAATTGTATCATAATTGTACTAAAGATGATAGTCTACAATCTATAAAAAAAAATACATGTATTTTCAACATACATTTGAAACAATTAAAATAATAAAATTAATGTTGTGATGTACTAAAACCATTATTTAAAAATTAAAGAAAATGTGCGTAAGATTTGTTTTTCTAGTGTAGTTTTAAATGAAGAAAGAAAACCATAATAAAAAAAAGTCATGAAACACAAGAAGGGGGTATTAGAAGTAAATATTCAAAAATTTGAAAAAAAACACTATATAGAGCTAATTAAATATAATTTTAAAGTTCTCACTACAAATATTTTCTGACTACATTTTGTTTTTGAAAGATTAAGAAACAGTGACAGAGTGTATTTGATTTTATCATTAAAAATTAACTCATAATCTAATTAAGAATTATGTATATAAATGCAATGCTATTAGTGGAATGAAGCAAGAGCCTCATAAATTTGGGAAGGGTTAAAGTAAAGCACATTCTGATTTGTGTTATCGTATTCTATAGTTAACCGTTGCTGACAGTTAGAAACGGGTGGTCAACCACCAACTACCAAATTGAAACCCCCTTTAATAATCTCTTGTTATTGTTATTTAGCTCCCTTCATTTTCCACTTTCACCATTAATTAACTCTAGTAATTATTTTATCATCACACACCAATCAACCCTTCACGGCGAGGGCAGCCACCTTCTTTCAAGGTTGCCTCCGCCGTCGACCACCACTACCCACACATTCATCTATCCGTACACACTCATCAATTCTTCTTCTTCGACGTATAAACAAACCACCCTTTTGCCTAATATATAGAGAGATAGATATATAGATACATTGTTCATGCGTCAATAGGTGTAAATAAATATACATTGAATCGGTGAGGTATAAATGGGAGAAGTGGAGCAGCGAGTGGGGTTTCAGGAGGTAGAAACGAAGTTGCAGCAGCATGTTGCGTTTGCAGGAGAGGCGTTGAAGAAGAGGAAGCGTTTTTTGTCGAAGCAGTTATCGATGGTTGAGATGCCGCGAGAAATAGCGTGGGAGAGAAAGAGGAAGCAAGAGGGGAGGACGAGGACGAGGAGGAACAGTTTTCACCACTGCGATGACGTCACCGACGATGACCTTCACGAGCTTAAAGGCTGCATAGAATTAGGGTTCGGTTTCAAGGAGGAAGACGGTCAGACATTGTGCGACACATTGCCTGCTCTAGACCTCTACTTCGCCGTCAACCGCCAGCTTTCACCGGTCTCCACCCCTCACAGCCGCGCCGCCTCTTCCTTTGGCAGCCTCATCAACGCTCCACCACAGCCATCACTTGATGATTCTTGGAAGATTTGTAGCCCAGGTCAGTTTTTCATTTTCTTTTAAATTTTACTTTATTGGAGATCCCAAATCGACTAAGATTAAGAGATTTCATAGTATATGGTACAAACTTCATTTCATGAGTTCAATTCTTAATATGGTATCAGAGTCATTTAAAAAGCATATCCTATCGAATGTTTGTTGGACGTATCAGGTCATCCGCTATCGCACCGTTATCGGACTATCCATAATATATTATCTCACGTTCGAGCGTGTGTTGAAATTTCACATCGACTATAGATGATGAGATTTCATAATATATAAGAGGGTGCAAAACTTACCTCATGTTTATAGATTGAATTAGGCTTAAAGTCTATTTCTTAATACACTTCATAATAATACATGTTCTCTTTACAAAAGTATGCATGTATGTCAAATGACTAATTCACAATATTTAAATAGGTGAAAACATCTTATCGATTTTTTGTAAATGGGCAATGATATATGGACAACTCCAATTTTTTATACAACCACATTACAACTCTCAATACTATTATTTTAATATTTTTTTATATCATTTAATTATAAATTTACCATTTACTATATATATTTATTTCTAAACCTATCACATTTTCAACCTATCATTTTCCTTTATAAAGTTGTTTTAAGTTTAAAATGTAGTTTTAAGTTTTAAGATGATATTACAGTCATCTATAGAATAAAAAGTGGATATATAATATTTGTTTGAATTTTTTATTCACATATTATATTTGCGGCATGATGAATGGTTAAAAGTTATGGTTGTTGATGAGAAGTGGTATGCAGGAGACGACCCTGAACATGTAAAGACGAAGTTGAGGCATTGGGCTCAGGCAGTAGCTTGTTCTGTAATGCAGTCTCATTGAAGAGTGGAAGAATATGATGTCTTGTACAGAGAAAGATATGTTCTATAGATATGCACAAAGAAAGAGAGCAAGAAGGCAAAAAACAGAATCTGAAATCTGAATAAAGTTGACAAGTATCGTTCTATTTTGGTTTCTGCACAGTTGGAAGAAAAGGAAAAAAAAGGAAAAAACAAAACAAAACTGTGCTGCTTTCTGTGGGGTTTTTTTGGGAGCTAAACATACACACACAATGCTTGGCTCAAATTGGTTGGTCTAAATCAAATACCCCTTTTTTTTACGTTTCTATACATATGTTTTCATATGTGGAAATGTCTCTCCGAGGTCCATTCACTTGTACAATTTTGAGCCACTGGTAAATACTACATCGTATGTTACAAATGAAATGTATTTGCATCTAAGATTCGTGTTTCATTCGAATGTTTCAGTGAATGTCACAAAATACCATACAATTATTCTTCTAATTTTACTCTACGCATGCAACAACTTTTGAAACACGAGCTAGCTATTACAACTTAAAACTCAATTTAGTGTTGAGAAATTTCACCAAATTATAGTAGGAGAGAAAAATATTTTTTTATTAAAATTGATTAATTTTAAAGTTACACTGTGTCACATATTGCACGTCAAATAACAATTTTCGTATTTGTTAGAAGAGTGTCAACAAAACCTTTTTCTAAAAATTAAAATTCAGTTTCTTTTAAGCGTGTATTTGGGAGAATATTGCTAAAACTAAATTTTAATAATGCAACAAAATTAAAAATTAAAGTAAAATATTTATACATACATACATATATGATATAATTGCGTCAATTAATTGTTTAAGCTTTCTAACAATACGATCATTTACTTAAATTTTAAATAAATATATTATCTAAGTAACAATTAATTTTTAATTTACGTAATTTTTATAAATTTTATTTATTTTGGTTATTCATATTTTTTTAAAAATTATTTAGTAGTATAAATATAAAAAATACTAAACTCAATGTAAGTTACATTTTACCTTACGCGAAAATCATACTAATTTTATAAACAAAAAATAATTAATTAGTATATTGATTAAATTAAATATTATTTAATAAACTATAAAATTATTGGTATTTAAAGTAATTTTTATTATTAATAAAAATTTATAAACTAGTTTCTAAAGACTAAAATATTCAATTATTATATTTACTAAATTAGAAACTATTTTATACATTAAAAAAAAATATTGGTATGTAATGTAGTTTTTATCATTAATAAAAATTTTTATTAATTTTTAAATTTTTATTAATAATAAAAACTAATTTAGATGTCAATAATTTTTTAATCTTTAAAGTAGTATCTAATTTAGTGACTAATTATTTTTTTGTTTCTAAGCCTGATTGTTATTTAATGTTTTTTTATAGTGAATTATCTATCAAGATTTTAGCTACCAACTTTAGAATATGAAACAGTGGATAGCTGAAACCTTGGTAGCTAAGCTAACTAGATATCAATTTAGGAATTAATTTATAAATTTTAATTAATAATAGAAACTACTTTAAATAACAATATTTTTTTAATTTATAAAATAATATTTAATTTAATTAATATAATAATTAATATTTTTTTCTAAAATTAGTTTCTAAATAATAATTTTATTATAGTGTAGTAAGAGGTCACTTTGCCATTTCAAATAGTTAATTTATTTGGAAGAGTTTTGTTTTACACCAATATTATTACAGTAGAGATAAACATTTGTAACACACCATTACTCAAATAAAATATATTTTTTTATAAATAAAATAAAATAGAAATTAACTTTATAATGAAGTGTCCTTTGCATCTCATTCATTGATCATGTGTAATCTTAACAAATTAGAAAGTAACATTACTATTAAGAGATCTTGGATCCCGATTTATGTGAAACACAACTTATTCAACACAATCAAAATTTGATAAAAGTTAGCCATCTTAGATTGAAGTTAAATACTATTAATGAATACACAAAAGTATATAATTAATTACAGGTATTTAAAATTTATAATATTTACTTTTAAACTATTCCTTCTTTATTTTCTTTGATTATTGTTACTTCTTATTCAACCTAGAAAAAGAACAAAATTATAACTCATTCAAAATAAAGTTATGTTGCCGCTATGTCAAAATAGGGTAATACAATCAACAATGGAGTACATAAATATTCCTAGTTTATGTTAAGAATAATTTTTAATATACTAATTAATATAATCTTTTTTAATGTTGTATATATTACAAAGTGGACTTTAAGCCTAATTCAACCCCATAAAATCACCCTCACGCCGATATACCATATTACGAAGTAGACTTTAAGCCTAACTTAACTCCATAAAACTGGTTCATGAGGTTAAGGTTTGCACCCACTTATATACAATGAAATGTGTTCATCTCTAGTCGATGTAGGATCTCCAACCGTATATTATTTTAATTTTTAATACTAAGTTAGATATTATTTTATAAACTAAAAAAATTATATTTTAAATTTTAAAGTTTAGAATATATTTTTTGGATTAAAAATTTCTTTCGAACTTTAGATTTTGAAATACAATTTTCGACTATAAATCCTAAGAGTTTAGAATTTTAAAATTCAAAAGAAAATAAAGAAAGGTGTCAATAAAAAATAAAGAAAAAAACAAACTTGTCATTTCACGTATCTTATAAAGAAGAAAGCACGGAGGTGCAAGAAGAAATCGTCTTCAACCTTTGATTAATTAGATCTTGAGTTCTTTTTCTTCTTCCATTTTTGTAGTTTGACATGTTATATTCATCACTGTGTGATGCTTCTTATAAGTCTCTTTGCTGTTTCTTTCTTAGGTTAGCTCGATGCAAATTAAGGCTCATTCCTGCTAAATTCTCCTTTTAAAGACCTTTCTTGATTTTCCTGAATATATAATTTTTTTCATAAAAATGAACCAAAAAAAACTATATTGATACCAAATTATATGATTCAAGAGTGAATTAAAGGAAATTTGGATAATAAGATCCTAACTCTTCCATTAGTGTAAAATATAATTGAGAAAGTTGTTGTGAACAAACCTCAGCAATTAGATTTTTTTTCTTCTCCACCTCAATACTTTCTTCTTATTATTCTTGTACTGCTAGGCCGAGAACAACATGCTAAGTAACCAAAGAATGATAAGGCTAAAACCGAGAGGTTTAGGCCGAGAACAACATGCTGAGTAATCAAGAGGTGATAAGGCTAAAACCGAGAGGTTTAGATCGAGAGCGGAAAAGATGTGCATAAAAGAATAAAATAAAATATAAATATTATTATAAAAATGAAACCCAATTAAGTTAAAAACATGCATGAGAGGTGTGTAAATAATAAAAAGGTGTAGAAAGAAAGTCCAAAAGAAAAGGGGAAAGCCCATTAAGGAAACTCTATAAATAGGAGTTCAGAGTAAGAAAAAGGTAAGAGTGAATATTGTCTGATGA
>Ga0123342_1000632_pt1 | contig 56587 bp, 19 predicted proteins | sample Turbeawhitnodule_FD_89960 | JGI IMG/M metagenome (GOLD analysis project Ga0123342, IMG submission 89960) | Root nodule microbial communities of legume samples collected from Mexico - Turtle bean Mexico white nodule | ecosystem: Host-associated > Plants > Roots > Nodule | place: Mexico: Nepantla...
AAGTCTATTATACCAATGAAATGATTGTCTATGAATGAACCCTAAATTAGCCAACTTATCAGCACATGCATTTCCCTCACGAAAAATATGAGTAACCCTAAACCTGATTGTCCTACAGAAATTTTCACATTTTACTAATATATAAAATTGACTTAAACGTGAAAATATAATTACAAATACTTATCATCAAATTGAAAAATAACCCCGAAGATACATAAGGAAAATCTTGTCACTAGATTTTTTAAGACTTTAAAACTCTTTTGATTTTTTGAGCTGCGATTCATGGATTACACGGAAAGAATTACATTTATATTAAGATGTTCAAACCTGCCAAAATAATGATTTAATATTTTATATGTACACAATAAATATATTATAGTTTTGGTTACATTATTTCTTTATTTTACAATTTTTCGCTATTCATTTTATTTTATTTTACCATTTTAGTTTACTTTCTAATTTTATATACATTTTGTTTTAATTTTTAATTATTTAAACATGATGAGATACAATGAAAATGGTAACTATACGGTTTTTATTAAAAAGAACAAAAAAATGATATTAAAAATTTAAGATTACATCAGGATTATAAATTTTCTAAAATAGAAAAACTAAATATTTTTATTTTACAACGAAGATAGAAAAATTAAAGATAAAAAAATAACATGTTTTTTTAATCAACTATATATTAATCTCAAAGATACTATTCTCATGCTAAATGCTAAGAGGTCTCTCACGGCTTATATATAAACATTTAAATATATTTTTTAAATCATTCACTCTTATAATTAATTACCTCACATTAAAAAGAGTTTAAATTTCATATCATCTTACACATTTTCCCTATATCTTAAACAAAATCTTTCTTTATTGTAACAAGAAGTAATGGTTATAAAAGTGATAAAAAAGATACTAAAAAAAGACTGTGATAGTGTAAGTTAAAATTAAAAATGAGAATATTTATACAACTTATTTTACTATGATAAAAATTTTAATTAAAAAAAAACTAAACATATTTCAGCTCAGTTTAAGTAAACTAGTCTAAGAAACAAGTATAACAAATTATATTATATGTTTACACTACATCTATATCTCTATATCTTTACATAATTTTTACAAAAAACATTTCACAAACTTTTTCTAAATTTCACAACCCATATTCACTTTCAAAAATTTTAAATTTTCTTAAAAAATTGTTTCAATATTCTTCTAGAACTCATATGTTATTGTAATTTATTATATTTATATTAATTTTAAAATGATGATACATTATAACTTTAATATAGTCAACTATGTTGCGTATATTTTATTAATATTTATCTTAACTTTAAATTCATAAAAGTAATTATGAATTTTTCCATTTTTATTATAATAATGATGAAAAATAACTAAAAATAATAAATAAAAAAACTTTTTTATGTATTTATTTTTTGACTTTTTTTCATTACTCCATCCAAATATAGCATTAAAGCTAGTAGCACTTTGTAATTTGGACATTAGTAGGTAATTATTCATTAGAGTGTGCAAGTTGTTGAAGTTCCGTTCTTTATTGTTTTTATCTGTGGTGTTAATTTGTCGCTGACAACTGACAAGTTTGACCCAAGACAGAGATCATGAAGCAAAGGCTAAATTCATGCACTCAACCATATAATGCCTCATCATTCTTCAAAACAACCATCATCAGCAAACCAAATTATTGTACTTTACAATCCAATCATATTTTTTTATTATTTTTAATCAAATCAACAACAAAAACATAAGTAATTTTAACGGTTTCTTTAGATATGCAAAAATCTACTATTTTTTGTTTGGATATGTTGTTCTTTAAATCTTGTTGTTTGTTTGTTGTGTATTTAGTTAAATAAATTCAAAAGTAGATTGATAATACACTGAACTATACCCAATTTCTATTTAAATTCTTAAATTTATCATAATATTTTTTGTTTATTTGAATTTAAAGTGAATTCTTGAAAGTATCACGAGGGAGTGAAATAAGTTGAACTATAAAAGTTTTTAGTGAAAACTTATTTTTATCTGAATCATAAACCCTATGTGATAATAGGTTAAGTCAGAACAGGAGCAGACTCTGGTGAGTTCAACACTTTAGTCATGTACATTTCAATTGGTGACGCAGTCCCATCATGAGCACCCAAACGACACAGGGGATAGTCCCTACATAATCACCATCATATACCTTACTATAGACTTGAACAGCAAGTCAAAAAGTTTTTTTTTTTTTTTAAAAAGAAAAATCTAAAAGTATTTTTTTTCCAAATAAAATAAAACTGGTTGTTGGTGGTTAGAGGAAAGGAAATGAGGGATAGAGACATAAAGGAAGAGAAGAGAAATTAAAGAACCCTAATCTTGTTGGGTGAGTTATTGTGCTGCATATATATAGATCAAGACAGAGGACAACACTATGCCAAAAATGGGAGGTTATGAGCTTTTGGAGTTCAGAATTTTGACTCACTCATCAGAGTTTCACAAAAGAGAGAGCATGTTTGTTTATGATATCTGCATTTGACGATGAAAACAAAGGCTCACAAGAAACTAATGCAATAATGTTGATCAGTGTCTAATAGAGGCAACACACGCTAGAGGCTGACAGAAGAGAGTGAGCACATGCTGATAGTGATTGTATGAGAGCATACAATTGCGGGTGTGTGCTCACTTCTCTTTCTGTCAGTTTCTTCTTTTTTTGGTGTGTTTTCTTTCATCTCTTCAGAACTTGTGTTCTTTCTGATTCTTGGACCAACTCCTCAGTGTAACCCTTTTAACTTTCATCTCTGATTTTAATTTTCAATCACTTGAGTTTCTCTTTATGGTATAAACTTGTCTTATTCTCTTTAAGTTTGATGGTTCTTGGAGATCAGGTTTTGGTGGTATTTATGTATTATGCAGTTCATCATTATATATCCTTTTCTGTTTCAAGTGCTATAATCTCATCTTAAGTACTTGTCTTTTATTCCGTAATATTGAAAAGCGTGACTTTTTATGGTGTACTTTTTCCTTGATGATGTAAAACACAAAATCCAAATGGAGGCCTTCAAGGTACGTCTTGTTACTGTCTTTCTATTACTTACTATTCATACTTTAACTGAAAACTCTTTTTGATGAAGTTTCACCAAACCCTTGGTTTTTCTCTCCCTCTGCTCCTTGCCGACAGTGTAGATATTTTCTCGCCCTCCATTTTGGTACACAAAAGGGAAATGAGTTTTAAATTAGGAGTTTGAAAGGGTCAGAAATAATGACATGTAGCATTTATATCTTCGATCTTTCTCTTGGAAAAACATGCCATTTTTGTTTGTAGCCTTAATTTTAGACAAAGGAAAAGCCTATGGAGAGTGCATTAATTAGTCAGGCACCTGAATATGGTAAGATGTGTTCTTTCCCTTATATATCTTATATTAAATGTTTTATTGTTTTTTCTTTTACTTTATTTCCTTTCTTTTTCAGTACTTTGGACTTGGATTCCATTAGCACATAAGTTGGTTTCTGTTGCCAATATCTGCGGATTAGTGAACTTGAAGCACTAATCACTCGGGTAATGAACCATTTTGATTTTTTTTTTATAACCATTAACCATTTTGTAAGGTATAAGTTTTAGTTCTATTCTTTACCTCTATATTATATCCTGTGTATTGATCGGACAGAAGGAAGGAATGAGAAACAAAAATGGTTTAGTAAGGTAGAAAAAGTACCATTCATTACATGAAAAAATATCTACCTTTTGCCTTGTTTGTACCATGAATGTTTTATACTATTATTAAATCATGTAGTAACACTGAAAACTGTAAACCTGATAGGGAAACTAAGATGAGCCTTTAAATATCATGCAGCCTTGACATTGATAATTGTATTTTGGTTTCATGTTTTGCCTGAAATACACAACAAACAAGTAGTCTCTTTTGAACAGTTCTGCAACAGAAGATATCAGCTTCAAGTGAATGTGATGATTTATTAACTGTTCGTCATGCATTAACTCTACAATCGAGAAGTGAATCAAGCTAGCTAGGAAGAATAAAATCCATGCTTGCTTTGGATTTGATGCAGGAATTATGTTCTAAGTGCCAAGTTTCTTTTTAAGATTTCTTTATATTTGTGCTGTTTGTTGGCCCATATGGACTGCACAATTAGCGAATTATGTTCTTTCATGTTGTATCAGCAATCAAACTTATAATGAAAGTGTAAATGTTGATGCTTTATGATATTCTAAGATTTGGGAAAGGATAAAACTACAAAAAATATTATATTTATAATCAAAGTTCACTTTCAAACCTTTGTACTGAACCTCTTTTCTTTAAGTTAATTTGCAAGGGGAAAAAATGGAATTCTAATATAGGAGCATAGTAATGTGAGAGGTGGAACAAGTGTGGATCAATGCAGAATGGCAGTGTTCAGATATCACTCATGATGGTGACACCATTGAGGAAGTTGTGAGGCCTGTATGCACAGCCTGAATTTGAGTGTGGAAGAAGAAATACCAGCAACTGTTATAGAGATTTGCATTGTAAAAAATGTGTCACTTAGTAGCTTACACTAATGGTAGTGAGTGATAGTTACTGGTTTTAGTGAGATAGCTAGCATGCACTTATCAGACATATGTGCAAACTGCTTTAAATCCTGTGCTTATGAAGTTTCTCTAACATTTTATTCTACTATAATTAGTTTCTGAATTATAGTTTTTATCCATTTTTGTTTCTGGGATTCAGCTTTCTCCATCCCCTTTTTCTACTACCCTTTTGTGACAAGTCTGTTAATTAGTTTCTAGAGATCAACAAAAAATTCCATATTATTTGGCTTGATCAAGTATTTTATATCTTATTACCATCTCATGAACATTTGGACATATAGTAATTGAAATAAAGTTTGAACAATCTTGATCTGATAAGTTCCTAACTTGACTATATTTCATCTCTATAACATTTCAAAATTCCTCATGGCTTTGCAAATGTAGTTGGTTTGTTTTAGTCAATTGTCATTTTCCAGTATTATAATTGCATTAGGAGGGAGTAATTGAAATATATTAAAGTAAAGATAATCTTGTAAAGGAATTAATAGAAGTTTACACATTTAAATCAACAAACTTAATACTTTAGTTATAATGTTTGGTTTATTGAATAATTAGTTAGTAATCATTAATTAAATTTATAATTATTTAGTAGGTATATAATTTAATTATAAATGAATATTATTTTGAATCAATCATTATAAATAAAATAATTATTTTCATTAAACTTTATATATAATTTCATGCATTAATTTATTTGCATGTGTGAGATTTAATCATAATATAATTTTATACATTAAGTTTATTTATTTTTAGAATATTTTTTATGAATAATAATTATTTTAAGAATATTTTGATCATATTTTATATAAAATACTAGAATATTTTTCTCTTAACAGCACATACTGGAGCAAATCATTAATTGCTTTCAGTTTCATATGTCTGAACAAAATTAGCATCAATAATAAAATGCAAAAATAAAAAAATCCTTTATTGTCCATATACAAATATTTCCCCTTTTAGCTAAGCCTACAAACAAATGTTAGCTATAGCTATTAGAAAGATGAAATAAACTAGACCATAAACAAAAAAATGTAATATAGATTTTTTTAAGATATTTCTTGGATAATATCTTTTATTATATAAATGATTGTATGGTATATATATATATAAATGATTTTATGTCTCTATTTGAATAAATAGATTATTTAAGTAGTGCATTACAGAAATAATGGATTAACAATTTTCTCTCATTTAGCAAAGGTAAAAAAAAAAGCAGTGTTGTTAGCTTTTCCACTACTATTAGTTTAATACTACCAAATTTGATGATTTAAGTTGTGAGAAGATTAACACAATTTTCTCTCATGTAGCAAAGCCAAGACAAAAAAAACAAGTGTTGTTAGCCTTTCCACTATTATTTGTTTATCACTATAGAGTTTGACATGAAGGAAGTAACACCAGTGTAAAAAGGAGGTTTGACGACATTGATAGACATTTGATGCAATCCTAACTTGCATCTTCACTTGTAGATATTCTCCTTCAATGTTTTTTATTTGAATATCTTCTATGGATGATGAACACTTTTGCAGAAGCATGAAGAATTGTAGAAATTTTGGAAGAGATGAAAATTATGTAAGTGAATCTAAGTGGGTCAACACTACTAGGAGGAGTCTATAAATTTGTCTAGCAAAAAGACAATTCTAGAGAGAACTTTGAACAAGTAAAAGTGTCTCAATTGAACAACATTTCATTACTCAAATCAAAGTTAAAAAATAATGTACAATATACTCCTATTTATAAGAGTTTATGGTTTAGGGGTGCAAATGAGAGTGTGACAAGTGTCACCACCTTATTGGTGCATATCCTTCATTAAGAGGAGAAGACATGTGAAGTCTCATGCCTTCCTTGCCTACATTTCTATTTGCACCCCTCTTTTACTATTTTACACTCTACTCTCTTTTCTATTTACATCCTTCTCTACTTTGACCCAAAATATAAGGCTCAAAACTTCCTAACTACTCTATACAATTTTTACAAGACTATAAAAAGAAGAAAAAGACTTTACAATCTCTTCAATAATTCTCAAACTTCGTCTCTCTTCTTAGTCAAATGTTTCGAGACCGGTTTTCATCAACATCGGTTTAATGGGAAGTGTCATCTAAAAAAATACAATGATAATTTTGTAAATAAAAAGAAATATATAGGCAACGATTTTGGTGGGCAACCTCGCCTATTGTGAACACTATAGACTACGAATGTTGTGGTAACCGTTGTTTATACCTCAATACTCCATATAGATTACACTTACTTGGTGCTTCACGATCTCTTCACGCTTTTTTCCCTTCACGATTTCTTCTTTGCTGCTTCCATTATTGTCTTTTTTGTGACTTCTCTTTGCTCCCATTGCTTGTAATGTGTTTTTTCTTATTGTATTTATATTGTTTTTCATACTTTACATGTTTTCTTCATTTGTTTTTCTCCATTTTCAGTGTAGAAAAAGTTGAGTTTTGGAGTTCGAAACCGTTGCTTGTCTTCTTATTGCCATTGATGTACGTCGCCTCCGAAGTTCCTGAACTCCTCCACAACCTCTACTTTCTTACCAGATTAGTAGTTTTAAGATTTTTATTATTATTGTTTGTAATTTTTATTTGTAATGAATTATTAGTTAGATTAGTAAGAATATATAAGTTCCATATCATTGACTACTATGAATGAAAATACATATTCTTTGGAAAATATATATGTATTTTTAATATATTAAAGTGATATCATTTCAAAAATATATATAATTTCGTAAGAATAGTATTAAAAAAATTATGTAGTGATTATTTTAAAATAAAAAAGTTCTATAGTTATTTTTTAGCATAAAAAAATTGTTTAAATACTTATTTTATTATGAAGAGATATGGAGAAGATATATGGAGACTCATGTCTTCATTGTCTACATTTCTATTTGCACCCCTTTTTTACTATTTTACACTCTACTCTCTTTTCTATTTACATCATTATCTACTTTGACCCAAAATACAAGGTCCAAAACTTTCTAACTACTCTATACAATTTTTACAAGGTTAAGAAGAAAAAAAAAACTTGACAATCTCTTCAATAAGTCTTGATCTTCGTTTGTCTTCTTAGCCAAAAGTTTCGAGGTTGGATGGTTTTCATCTACATCGATTCAAATGGGAATGTCATCTAAAAAAATGTAGTGATAATTTTGTAAATAAAAAGAAATATATAGACGACGATTTTGGTGGACAACCTCGCCTATTGTGAACACTATAGACTACGAATGTTGTGACAACCGTCGTTTATATTTCAATATTACGATTATTAGGTCATAATCGTCGTCTATATGTTTTTTATTTCCCCTACAAGCCTTTCTCCCTTCACGTTTTCCTCTCTATTGCTTCCATTGTTGTCTTTTTTGTGACTTCTCTTTGCTCTCACTATTCTCATTGCTTGTAATGTGTTTTTCCTTATTGTATTTATATTGTGTTTTCATTCTTTATATGCTTTCTTCGTTCGTTTTTCTCCATTTTCAATATAGAAGAAGTTGAGTTTCGGAGTTCAAAATTGTTGCTCATCTTCTTCTTATCGTCGTCCACCTCCAAAGTTTCTAACCTCCTCCACAACCTTTGCTATTTTACCAAGTTAATAGTTTTAAGATTTTTATTTTAGTTTTTATTATTATTGTTTGTAATTATTATTTGTAATGAATTATTAGTTAGATTAGTAAGAATATATAAGTTTCATATCATTGATTATTTTGAATGAAAATACATATTCTTTTTTTGGAAAATATATATTTATATTTTTAATATATTAAAGTGATATAATTTCAAAAATATATATATTTTGTAAGAATAGTATTAAAAAAATTACGTAGTGATTATTTTTAAATAGAAAAGTTATATAGTAATTTTGTAGCATAAAAAATTGTTTAAATACTTATTTTATTAAAAAATAATATCAAACGTAAGTACAAGAAAGTATATTCATTATATTAAATATAATGGTATGAATAATTTCGTTTAAATAAAATAAATAATTTTACAAAAAAATGGTTTTGAAAAATAATAGTTATTTTTAAGTAAAGAAGTTATGTAATTAATGAATTAGTTTTAAAGAAAAATATCATAGAGTAATCTATATTAAATTAGTGAATTGTCTTGCATTTATTAAAAGATAAATTTACTATAGTTACATAAAGATTTTGTTTATATAGTGATATGGATAAGTGTAGGAGTAAATATTCCATAGAATCCTGCTACTTTTTACCACAAGTGTGTGTTTAGTGAATGACTTGATAATGGAGTGAAATTAAGGGAGTAAAAAATAAAGGAAATGAAGAAAAAGAGAGTGAAAATGATGTTGTTTAAATTAAAAAAAAATATAATGAAAATGGGTGAAGAGATTCTAAACGATTGATGTAGTATAATAAATATTTGTGTATATTAATATATTTAAAATGTAATTTATAAAATAATTTTAAAAATATAACTAAAATAAATTTAAATATTTTTTATTTTAATATAATTATTTTATATTAAAAATATAAATATTAAAATATAATCGATTATTTAAAAGTTATAATCCTTAATTCCTACACTTTTATTACCTTTCTCTCCTTTCAATCTTTTCGCGGCGTTTAGAAAAAAACGTAAGAGATTATTTCAATTTATAATTTATTTAATGGATCTTGAGATATAATAAATAATACTCTAAATATATATATTTTTATTGATTATGATTAAGGTTCTCAAGATTATTTGCTGATAAAAAATAAATAAAATTTAAATTAAAGGTATCCTTTAAACTTTAATCCTTTGTAGTAACTATGAAATTAGTGATTGATTAGGAATTTTGTCATTCTTAAAAACTTCTCTGAATAGTTTAAAATATAAATATGCATTCCGTAATGATTATAAAGCATGTTATATGTAAAAATAATTCAATTATTTTGTAAAAATTAAAATTTTATTATCTTAAATATCTATACAAAATAAAAAAGTTTTTCGACGAAAAGTTTAAAACACTAAAAAGACTCTTTTTTCTTGGTTAAAATTGTACACGTATTATAAAGAATTTTTTAAATACCATTCTATTAGAATGGAGTCAAGATTCTTTCTTGAATATTTTTACTCTCTACCTCCAAAATATACTATTAGAATTTTTTAAATATATTTTAAGATATTCAAATTAATGTATTTTGACAACATTAAAAACTCATAATAACATTCAAATTCATTTTGGCTTTGGCTTTCTGCACCTAGAGACTCTCACTTATGTGAAATGATAAAAATATTATTAATTTTTAAATAGGGGTGGAAAGCAGTCAAAATGTATTCTAGATATGGGTTTTAAATTTTCTTTTCTAATATTTTTTGAATTTCAAATTCTTAAATTCAGAATAAAAAGTAATTTTGAAATTTTCAAAAAAGATGATAGAGTACATGTTGAAATAGATATGTTACAGGAAGAATTTGCCATTTTACTAGTGTACGTGTAAGGCCCAATTCACTATTTTTTTTGTTATTTATTTATAAAGTGTAATAACAACAATAATTTATTTATTTATTTGAAATAATATTAAGTAATTATGTAATTAATGGAAAAGTGAATACTGTATATTAAAATTAATTATATTAATTTAAATAATATTTTTAAAATTTAATTAAATTCAACAAAATAATGTTCAAATTTTCTTATAAAAATTATTAAATTATAATTTGAATTCAAAATTTGAAAATTGTCCAATGGTATACCATATATATGGACAAAGTCATGCAAAAGGTGACTTTATTGAAGATTTGAAAGTTATGCCACTAAATTATTTACAGACATACTATCTAACAAAAAGTTTTTGTCAAAATAAATAACACAAAAAATGACCCTTATAAAAGCTTAAATAAAGACAAATAATATTATTTATAACTCTCAATTTTACTAATTTACCACCTTTTGATATTTTTTCTCCTAAAATAATCTTTTTTTTAGAGAAACTATTGTCGAAATATTTTAAAAAAATCAAAATTTAAAAATATTTTGAAGGAGTGTTAAAAATTAACATTTTGAGAAGTGTTATGTATTCACGAAAAAGTTATATATAATTGATTATGTACAAAAATAATAATAAAATATAAATATATAATTGATAAAATATTTGTGTATATAATTAATTATTTTAAATAGATAATAGATTATGTTTAAAAATATTATTTTATTATATACGTTTACATATAAGAATGTTTATAATAATTATATTATTAATGCATTATAATATTATATATTAAATATAAAAGTATCAATATTTTTTAATTAAAAAAGTATATAAATTATTTATTTAAAATAATAAGTTAATTAATTTTTTATATTTTAATATTTTTTTTTTTAAGTATAATTTATTTATTCGTTAAGATTTTTTAATAATTTAATATTTTATTTATAATTTATTTTAACTTTAATTTCAATTTTGAAAATTCTTTGTATGTAAAATTATTTTAAAAAATATATATCAAAATATTTTTTAAATTATTTTTCAAATATATACAAAAATACTATTTTATTATATCAATTAAATAAACTATAAATTTTCTACCCATTTCCTTTCACTCTAGACTCTCACCTACTAATAAAACTCAAGTCTGTAAAAAAATTAGAGTATATAATAAAAAAAAAGTGAATATAAGATTGAAATTAAATTATTGAAGTTAGTCTTAAAAAATATGTGCATGCTATTGTATGGATTTTTGTTATCTTATATATAGATTTTATTAATCTTATTTTTTAGTAAGTTATGATATTAACGTATTGAATATAAGAATTGATAAGTTAAATTCTATCCTTTAGTAATTAATAATTGATTATATATACAATTCTTTGTAATAAAATAACTTATTATGCAAATGAACAATATAATAATAACTTAATTATTCTTTTAGTTTTTATATTAAGGATAAGAAGTCAATAATATAGTTTTAAAAATGTTTAAACTATTATTATGTTTGTTTTTTAGATTGTGCTTGTTAAAATATGTTTACCTTATTGATTTTGTCCATATAGAATTATATGTGTTATTATCACATTAAATTATTTAAAAAAAATTGAAACCATTACATTAAATTAATTTTTTAAAAAAATTGGGATCACGTTAGGATCTTGTTAAATCGTCTGCAGGTAGATAAAGTGTTTGAATAAAAGTTAAGGACCTTCTTTCTTTGGTAAAAGTGATTTTTTTTTTTTGTAAACAACTCATTTTAGTAATGGCAATTACTTCCTGCACCTTATCATTTGCTTCCTGCACCCGATGAAATTTTCAAAATCCAACTATGCCCTTGTCTTCTTTAGTTTGAAAAGTTGTGAAGGTTTCTTTGGAAATGCTATAATGGTGGTGCTTTGAGTTGGTTTTCTTCTTTGGTGGTGCTTTGAGTTGCGTAGGAGGTGGATTTACAATGGTGGTGGACGGGGTCGTTTGCACTTTGACATTGTTGTGAGGTAAAAATCGATTTAAGCTTCTTTATCGCATTTTGTTCGAGCTCAGGTAGTGACGGATACCGATATCCGGAAGTCTTCTTTTAATGTTACAGATGTAAGTGTCCGTAAGTCAGTAACATTTTCTGCACCATATCACTGCATTACAGATATAATTATCCATAATTGTATTTTGAATTATGGATATCCATATCCGTAGTTTATTTTTGAATTATGGATATCCATATCCAGAATAGTTGACTATTTTCCGCAAGCTAAGTAAATTTTTTTTTTCAGCATTGTGAATGGATACATAAGACTCATACATGGGAATTTCAAGAGAGATTGATTTGTGGGATAGATTAGACGATGTTGATATGGAGTAGTGAATAACTTACAATGTGTTAGATAATGAAGATATGACACATAAGTGTAGTGAGGCATTTGTTAATCGGTACAATGCTAGTTTGGTTTCATTGTCCATGATACAATCATTGACTATTTTTCCGTTAAGAATCCAACCACCAAATAACTTCACTCAACACCGAATCATTGCAATTGGACACGTCCATGAAAATCATTTTGTCCAGGTATACCCAAAATGTCCATGTAAAGTCACTAATAGTGCTAACTTAAAACTTATATTATATAACTTATATTTATTACTTTTATAGGTGAAGTTGAAAGTTGGTTGTCCTATTTCACCTACAGATATATTGTGGGCATGACATTGTTATCCTACAGCCCAATCTTGGTCAACATACTACACTAGCTGGATGCAAGTTTACACACAAATAATGTCAATTAGACGATATTTCTAATCTTAAACATTTGTGATAGATAAGTAATGTTTTTGTTTTGGGATGTTTTAATATATGTATTGACTACATTTGTGATGCATTTATGCATTAATATCTGTGATGTATTGACTACACAATGGTGCCTACGGATGAATTTATCTATAACCCAATATTTGTGCCTATGGATGGATTTATCCGTAACCCAATATTTGTGTCTATAGATTGCCTATGGATGGATTTATCCGTAACCTAATATTTGTGCCTATGGATAAAAAAATTCATAATCCAATATTGATGCTTATGGATAAAAAAATCCGTAAGTCATACAACTGTTTATGGATGAAAAAATCCGTAAGTCATTAACATGTTTATGAATGAGGGTTGGGTGCAAGTCTCTAATTCACATTCATCACTTGATATAATTTAATATTCATTAAGGACACTTTTGTCTTTTCACGTCTATGATCATATGCCCGTTTGAATTGGCAATTGCTTCCTGCACCATATCACTGCACCCGATCTTAGCGGAAAAGACGAAACTGTCCTTAAAAAAAATTTCCAAAATATGTGTTCTGGATATTTTTTTCCGGAACGAAATTTTATATTACGGATTTTTTTATCCGGAATTGATTTTTTATTTTTGTTTCCGGATTTTTATTTCCGAAACATAATTATTTCTTTTCCGGATTTTTTTTTTCAGAATGTATTATTTTTCAATTCCGGATTTTTTTGTCCGAAATAGAATTTTAATTTTGGTTTTCGAATTTTTATTTCCGAAACTCAATAATGACTTCCGGATTTATTTTTCTGGAATATATTATTTTCAATTCCGGATTTTTATTTCCAGAATTAAGGACATTTTTGGAAATTAAAAAAATATGTTGGGTGCAGGTTAAAAATGATTGGGTGCAGGGAGCATTTGCCGTTTGAATTGCTCAGGGGCATGGAGAATGTGCCTTTAGTAATAAAAGTGGATTGATAACCCACAACAAAGAGTATTTGACCCAATAAGGCACATACTTCGGGGTGATTCTTTTTTTATAAAGAACTTATTTTAGTACTTAGAGTGGATTAATAACCCACAACAAAGGCCATTTGATCCAATAAAACAGGGGATCTGCTTGTACAGAGGAAGATATTGTAGAACTTTGTTAAAAAAACTAGGATGAAATTGATTTTTTTTTTTTAAATTTATAATAATATTGAACTTTTTAAAATATGAAAGATTAAATTGATTTTTCATATAGATTCTAAAAAGGATAATTAAGTCTATAATAATTGATTTAAGAGAACCTATAATGATTGATTTAAGAGATAAGGTATCTCGGATGTAGTTAAGTATACATAATTCTTTTAAATCATAATTAAAAAAATGTTTATAAAAAGCGTAAACCCTTAAATATTCAAAATTTAAAAGGCTCAACTTTAAAGAACCTAGAAAATTGTTTTATAAATACAGGACAAAAAAGAAACAAGAGTAAATAATTAGTAAATACTTTGAATTGGATTGTTAGAAGGATGAATTGGCACTGTAAATAGTAAATGAAGGTAGTTTTGTAAATAATTAGGTGAAGAGTATGTATAGGTGTTTTTTTCCATGGAAAAGATTTCTTTAACACTCAAAATGTAAAAGTAAAATACATACACTTGACACATCATTATTGTACGTCCTACGACTGATGACATGTTTCGATCTCAATCACTAGATCAACCAATGTTATGACCCACGTCAACGGGCCAACCGATGTCATGATCCACATTAATAGACCGACCGACAATTATGTTTAAGCAGAGTCAGTGAAACTAATCTATGATTAGGAGCTAGGTAATGCAATCCTAATCACGGTCCAACTCCCTAATCTGGCCCAATAAGAAAAGTCCATTGTACTGGTAAGGTCCGTACAACCGATGTCATGTCTCGAGTCCCACCACAGGACCGATCGAGACCTCACGACCCACGTCTATAAAGCCGACCGACAACATAAGTCCAATTACGCTCAAACAAGATCAACGAAGATAATCCATGATTAGGAGCTATGAGCTAGGTAATGCAACCCTAATCACGGTTCAACTCCCTAATCCAGTCCAATAAGGAAGGTCCACTAAAGTAATATAAATAACACATTCAAAGAATTAAGGAATTATCATTAGGTACAGTGCATTACAACCAAGTGTCGAATACCTTTACTAACATGAGCGTCGTAATGCTTTCTGCAGGTACCATCCGAGTCTGGATTACAAGAATGCCAAGAAATGGAGCGAGCAAACGAGAGAAAGGAACTTGTGGGGAGAGTAACAAAAATGCGCACTGACCGAACAAGGAGGAGTCTCAATAGTTCTCTGGATCCCAACCCGAAAACAATTATAATAATATAATTTAAATTAAAAAATAAATAAAATATGATTAAAATATTAGTTTATTGATATGTGAACTATATGCATTTTAATGTACATGGTGTTAACATATCATATGCGTTTTAATGTGCATGGTGTTAACATATCATAACTTTTTTTCATTTTTGAACCCTCTCTAACTATAGACTTGGAATGAGAAAAAAATTGGTTGACACTATGAACAGTAAATAATATTTGATATTGTTTATAATAATATAATAATATTTTTAAATTAAAAAATAAAATAAAATTCAATAAAATATTAATTTATTAAAGTATGAAGAGTATATTTCACTCTTCTTGAGGATGTTAATATATCAGCACCACTTGAATAGAGGCCACACCAACTCCCTCATTTTTTAGCTCTCCTCTACCCTGCAAAAGCTTTCATTGCCAAGTTTTGTTGTCTTCGTTATGCTGATGTCTTTGTCTATTATTAACTGCTAAATCTGTATCCTGTAATCTCTACAAAAATAATCTACAGAATTTCATATAGTATATCACAATTCAAGCACACAGGGATTTTCAAAAAGCCAGTTATGGTAGAACTAAGTTCTAAAGGATAAGTCCAACAATTTGTAGTCGATTTCACATGACACTTCTAATTAACCAAACAAAATTCAATATGGCTGACGTTATAGGTGTGGGATTGCGATGGTGATGCAACCAAATAACCAAATCCTCCTCAATCAAGCACATGTGGTTCTGAACATACACAAACTCCAATTCAAAGAAGGTAGAAGTAACTTTCAACAAAGCCGCACTATCATAAGCCCCACACCTAGCCCAACGACACACGCACAATTGATAGTTCATAATTCACAGACAGAATCAACCTACATGCATATGGAATCATCATCACAACGTTGCTGCTGATTCCAGAAATTGAAAATGCATCCTCGGCACAGGTAAAAGAATCACGCTACACAGAGAGCACCCACTGTCCAGCCAGCCCAAAAGACCAAACTATGAATTTAAACAACTCTTACCTTCATGTCTAAAAAACTTAAAAGTTCCTAAACAAGAAAAAAAAATAACAATGAGAGTGAGACATCACATGCAAGTGTACACATATATATATTCATTCAAGCACTATGGCAGGTGTGGAATTCTGTGGGGAATTCCAGAAGATGTCTTTAAGCGCAGGACGAAGCTGCTTGCTGCAGAACTGGTTGTACTCCAAGGTATCCCCATTGTCCTTCTTCACTTCAACCACCATAAACGACGGAGTCACGGAGTAAATATCCGCCGCAATCGCCAGCTTTCCCTTCCTCCCACGCTCCTGCCCCTGAAGCCTCACCTTCGTCTCGCTACTTTTCATATCGAACTTCCCCGCCTTCGCCACCTCCTCTAGCCGCGATATCACGCTGCTGGGCGTCCCAGCCGTCGCGAACCTCATCTCCTCCCTCTTCTTCTCCTCAAACAGGGGCGACAAATCGAACCCCTCTGACAACGAGATTATGTGAAACGCGTTCATGGTGGCGGGCGTCTCACACTTCTCTTCCAAATCCATCTCCGCCACGTCTTCCACCTTTCTCGGCACCGGTTTCTTAAACCAGGAAGACTCCACGACTTTAGAGATACTGATCCGGGTATTCGGGTTGGGGTCGAGGAGTCTGGTAACAAGCCTTCGCGCCTCGACGGAAAACCAAGGTGGACACTTGAAGTCCCCTCTGTAAATTTTCTTATACATGGCAACCAAATTATCATCCTGAAAGGGTAAAAACCCTGCGAGGAGTACGTAGAGGATGACCCCACATGACCATATATCAGCCTTGGCACCGTCATACCCTTTTTTCGCTATGACCTCCGGCGACACGTACGCGGGCGTGCCGCACGTGGTGTGCAGCAGCCCATCCTCTTTGAGGTGGTCGGCGAAGGCGGTGAGTCCGAAGTCGGAGACCTTGAGCTTACCGTGTTCGTCGAGGAGGAGGTTCTCCGGCTTGAGGTCGCGGTGGTAGACGCCGCGGCTGTGGCAGAAGTCGACGGCGGAAATCAACTGCTGGAAGTAGAGTCTGGCGACGTCCTCCTTCAACCGACCTTTGGAGACCTTGTTGAAGAGCTCTCCGCCGCGCACGAGCTCCATGGCGATGTAGATCTTGGACTTGCTGGCCATGACTTCGTGGAGTTCCACGATGTTTGAGTGCTTCACCATCTTCATAACCGAGATCTCCCTCTTTACCTGCTCCATCATCCCCACTTTTATCACCTTCTCCTTCCCCACCACCTTCATCGCCACGTGCTGCCCCGTCTTCAGGTTCCGCGCGTGGTACACCTTCGCGAACGTTCCATGCCCCAACACCCTCCCCAGCTCGTACTTTCCGTGCAACAACGTCGATCCCTCGCTCACCCCTTTCTCTTTCTCTTTCTCTTTCTCACTCATCCTTACTTAATCAACTACAACAACAACAATAACACTGGATACTATCCTATACAGCAGAAATTAGGGTTTGTTTGAAATTGGGAATGGGAGATAGATGAGGAATTGGATGGAAAAATAGATACTAACTACCCGTCTTCCACATGTTTCCGGTGGCAATGTCTGCCGGAAGTTCTGCGTTTGGCAGGGCCACCTGCCTCAGACGGAGTGAACCAATGGATTCTCATTTCTATGCATTCCCTTCTCTGCAGTTGCCACCTGAAAAGACACAATAAATCCCTATCTCAATCACTCAATAATTGTTTCTTTTAAACCCAATTCTATTCTATTCAGCTTCCCCAATACAGTGATTCCTCTTCAATTTATAGGGCTCAATTTAAATCTGACGGTGGACAAAATAAACACGTGTATGGACCATCCGGCACTCCACGATGGACTTGTCTTTTCCATTTTGCCGACTCAATCAAACCACACCACACCCCATCCCACTGTTTAAGCTAACCCAGCCACACCGTTCGATCAGATCCATCAATCGTTAGGTTCCTCTTCTATTTTTATTTTATTATTTTAATATTTTTAATTATTATAAAATTATTTATTAATTATGAAAGGTATTTGTTTGTCAATTATTGAGTAGGGTCTGGTGTGTGTGAGCTCATAGGGGTCCCCTCTTTTGGCTGTTACAAACTTCAGAGTTACCATTTGCTTAATCACATCACATCCAAACACAAACAACATATCACTTATAACAAAAGAGACAAAATTCATATATATCATCTTTGTTACTTTAAACATTTCTTTTTCACATATTTCTCTACACATTACAAAAATTGATTTAATAGTTAGTAGAGAAACAATAAAAGAATATAATAGTCTTCCGACCGGTCCATAACGCTCAAGTTAAAGGTTAACCAAATTAATAGAGCTAATTCACGATTAAGGGTGGTTTAACACAATCCTAAACGCAAACAAACTCCCTTAACCTGGTCCAACAGTAAAGGTTTATTAAGGTAATATGAATAACACGCATTTCAAGAAGAAAGGTACGTCATTATCTAGAGTACTCTGACAACCGAGTACCGATATTTCATTGACTTGAGTATTGGAGTGCCTTTTGCATGTACCACCCCACCTGAGAAGTAGAACGATCAAGAGAAGGGAAGCACAACTGGGAGCGCGAACGTGTCAAGGAGTATCAAGAGTGTTAGACTGACCGGTTACATTTTTACTGATAATTTTTTTTTAGATAGAATACGGTCATTGGAAAATGTTAATTTTATAATTTATTCACTTAACTCCAGGTTTTTTTTAAAGAAAAACTATCTTAATTAAAATTCAATATAAAAATAATTCTAATTATTTATTCTATTTATTTCTTTTGTAATTCGAGACAGAAATGTGGTTCTGTTACTTTCAATACCTATGTAGTTGTGGTTATTTCAAGGCGTTTGTTAGTATTGAGTATTCGAACAAACAATAACATAAATTTAATGAAATTTTATTTCTTCATGATATATTAAATGCAAAATAATAAAAAAATTTCCATATTTTTTAGATAAAATTATTAATTATGGCAGTTACGATAAATGTTTGTGTGCTAGAAAACTTATAAATATTTTAATTTATAATTTATTATCTTTTATACTTCCATTCTTGTACTTTAAAACTGGTAGAATAAGTGGGGTTACATTTTAGGTAAATAATTTCATACACTAAATATATTTTAGGTAAGCTTTATTCTATTCTATTTATTTATGATTTAATTATTTTTTTACTTTCTATATTAAACTGCAAAAATCAATTTCATATTTAAGAAATTATAATGTTTAATGTCATCTTAATTATTCAATGTGTTTGATTTTAATTTTTTTTAAATATTTAATATTAATAATAATATATAATTTAATGTACAATAAAAATGATTAAATTAAATTTCAAAATACTAAATTAAATATAATTTAATGAGAACAATCTAAAAAAGAAACCCATTAAATCTTACAAATATTGAGATTATAGTCAATATTTTAAAAATTTGGGATTCAATTAACTTTTTTTTAGTCTTAATATAGAAATTAAAATGATAATTAAACTCGAGGTACATTTTTATTTATAGACATTTAATTTGATCTTGTTGACATACTAATTTAAATTTCTCAGTATAAATTTCCAGATTATTTCAAAGTATCTTTGTACAGTATTTCTCAATCAAATATATAGAAATTAAAAAAAGGAAATGACCCTATTTATTCTTCTATTAATTTATAAAAAAAAAAACATTTTATAATTGTTTCATGTATGATACCCACCAACCATACAGACTAAACAGCCCCATATGTATAATATATTCTTTACGTTTTTTATAATATTTTATTTGAAAAGCCAATTGATTTAGAAACATACTTTGTACATTTTTATTTTTTAAAATAAACTAATTTATATACTTTAATCTAACTAATATACTAAATATCTAGCATTATGCAAATGAATAGTGATTATATATATATATAAAATAAATTATTTATAATTATATACCTCGTTTTAATTTCAAACTGTGATAGAAAAGGAGCAAAATTAAATTTAATGATTTGTAGTGAGTATTATAACTATGAATTAAATATACAGTCCATAAGAATGGTAATATATCTTACAAATTTAAAATAAATAATCAAGAGTATTTTAAGAAAACAGAGTAAGATAAACTAATTGGAAAAATAATAATAAATAATGAATATGCTAATAAAGACCCTTTTATTTTATTTCACTAGTATCAAAATTGTATCATTTTTGTAATAAATTATTACAGGTGGATTAATTAAATAATTATTACATTAAGTTATTGTATACATGTGCGTATAAATTATAATTAATCGATCTACAAGCATTATACCACTTATTTAGCTTATCTCTTTTTTGGTGAAATTCTTTAGGTTATCTATTTTATAAGAATCTCGCCATATGTCTGTACCATGCAGATTTATTTTTTAAAACAAAAAATATTAATTGTTATTATTGTAACGTATTATAATTCTAAAAACCTGATGAAACGGCGAAGATGAATATATATATACTTTTTAATTTGTTATACTTTACTCCTTTAAAACAATAATTAAAATATTAACTATAAAATTAATATTTTTTATAATAAAAATTAATTAAAAATAAAAATAATTAATTATTATATTGACGAAATTAAATATTATTTTATAGAATAAATAAATTATTATTATATAAAGTAATTTATATTATTAATAAAAATTATAAACTAATTTTTAAATTGGTATTTAATTAATTATCAATGTTTTAAATATCAATTTTAGAATATAAAATATTTGGTAGCTATCAATGTTTTATAAAACTTGAAATACAATAACAGATAATTTAAAAACAAATTTATCACATATTATAGCATCTTCTAAAATACTCATATTAAGCATGTCCTACAAGAGACTAATACTTGAACAATATAAATCACCATTGATAAAATTGAACTTATGTGTCTTATGTAAAAGTGATTACTTACATATATAAATGTTGATACAAAAATATTCTTCAATTTTTCACCACCTTATATATTGTCCATATTTTTATGTGATCTTTCTGCGTTTAATACAACACAATATCATATCAGGTATCATCATTGCACCTGCAAAGGCACAACACACCTAGAAAAGGTTATAATTCTATATTAGGTATCTACATATATATATATATAATTATGTACATTGAATATTATATGCATTACAATTATACATTTATATATATACACAACACCATAAATGTATTATATACTTTCAAATATTTTCTTCTATTATATGCTTATATAGTTAATGTTTATTAACTTCAAAATATATTAATTTTATGATGTAAAAGTCACTTAAGGGACACAATCTCACTTGAATGAATTCCAATAACATAAAAAGAATTGATTTTTATCAAGATCTCTAGTTTAAGCAAAAATATATAAGAGAAAATGTTTACTCTCTACCTTTTTTTCGTTTGAACGATAAATCTTTCACTTAAACGAAAATTGTCGTTAAGCAAAGAAACTACTAAAAACAAATTTTGTGTTTCTATTTTATTTCGTCTAACTGATAATCTCTCACTTGAGCAAAACTAAAACAAAAACCAAAATTTTGCATAATTGGAAAAACAAAAACCAAAAGTTTGTATAATTGTAAAAGAAAATTCTACATTATATAAAATCAATACAAACCATCAATTAAAAAGCATAATTGTTATTTTGTTTGTGTGGTATTGTTGCTCTAGAAGATTTATTTATTTTTATCTAGAAATAATAGAGTCAGTGCAAGAAGAAAAAAAAAAGATAGAAGAAGCAAGACAAGCATTAACTAAAGAAAAAGAGTAAAAACATTAGGAAGGACAATCTATTTAAGAAGATTGCATCTTCTTTTTCCTTATTCATCTTCTTGCATTGTTAATATTTTGTTTGCGTGTATTATGAAATGGAAATTCATACTCTTTAACTATAAGTTCTGAATTTTAGATGGTATTCTTTAGTACAATGTTGATATTTGATTCATGATTATTTGTTGGGAACCTCACACAACACACAAAAAATAAAATGAAACTTTGTACTATGACATTTGGGAAGTTTTTTAATCCACTTAAATAAGAAATATGAAGTCTTGGGTTTCTATGGTGGTGACACTCACTGCATTTGATTACTAGATAATTATTTGCTTTATAAATAAAAAGAAACAAAAAGAGAAAAAAAATATTTTAGAGATAGCAATGCATAATGTAAAAGATAGAACTTAGCCTCCTTCTTATGTGTCTAATTTTTACTTTTAAATCCTCTCTAGTCAATTAGGTCAAACTCACATTAAAATACAAAAATAAATGTGTTCTTTATGTTTGTGGTCTTTTCTCACATTAAATTCTACTTTAGAAACATTCCATTAAGAAGAGACCATTCATAGTTAACATGTGAATTATTTACATTTGTCTTTCATATTTTGTCCAAATCATAGTTTATGCTTTTAAAATATTTATTTACAAAAAAAAAAAACTAAGAATTTAATATAGAATAAAGACAATTTATGGTAAAATAAACCAAATAATGTAATTATAGATGTGAATAAACCATGTACCACCAAAGCTAAACGTACATTCACTAAAAAATCTAAACACACATCAAATCACAATGTACCACCAACATGTAAGTAACCACATTATCACTTGAGGAGTATATTTTTTTGTATATTAGAACAAATTCTAAAAACATCATGCACCATATCATCACACATTAATGTTTGAGTGACCATTCCTCCATTCAAAAGCATTGAGTGTCTCAAAGAGAGAGAAATGCATCAACATCTCTTTTGTTCATGTTTCAAGTTATCATTTGATGTTACTTGAATATTCATTATGATACTTAAACAATACCAAAAGTTATGTTTATAATGATTATACATATTACACACATAATTTAATACAAAAATAAATAGATGTAATTTAACTAACTATACTTATTTGAAGTTAATACACCTTTTAGTAGAACTATTCATTTACACCTCCAAACTCAAAGTATAATACCAAAACTTCCAACTTTTAAATCCCTCTATTAATAAAAAAAAAGAGGATTGAATCGTCCATATATAACTTAAAAACTTATTTTTACTAATAATATGTTCGAACTAACTTAATCTAATATATTATGAGAATAAATAATTTAGTAGCTTATATTTCTAAAAAATTGTTTTTTTTTATAAAAAAAAAATTTGTTTATAAACTTTTCATTCTTCGGAAGTTTTAATTCTTTACAAATTTAAAATTACACCCTTAAAGAAATTTCAGATATTAAAATCCAACCAATTGTTTTTAGAATGGATGCTGATTGGATTAATTTATTTTGAATACCCAAGTTTTTATGATTTTATAAATAAACAAATTTTGAAGGCAACATAAATTGAATGCATACAGAAATAGGTTTGTTTTATGTGTTTTTCTTGAAAGTGATGGATGTGTGTAGGGCAGCCCTAATTATAGAGAGCCAGTTGATGCAGCACCATGCATGTGTTCCAACAGTGCCACTTGTACTTTTTTGTCATTTTGTTGAGTTACTTTATTTAAATTTAAAGTTTAGGGTGATATTGTTTTTTAAATCAATAAATTTTGAAAATTATTTAATTTAATAACAGAAAATATCTGTATTTAAAAAAAATAGAAAACTACTTATTTAAACTAAACAAGTTAAACAAATAAATAACAAAAAATTTTATTTAAAAAATTAAAGAAATAAATGTAATAAATTAGCTCAATATAATATGCAATGTTTTAAATACAAAATAGAAATAAAAGGATTTTTTTAATAAAATGAAAACTATTTCACAAGTTTATCTTTTATGTTTGATAGCATAGAAAAACGTGTTCTTTTTATTCACCGTCGTACTTTAAAACAATACCAGCTTTTTAGGTTTTTGAGGCGATAATTTAAAGAAATAAAGAAAAAGTGATAAATAAGAGGTTTAGATTAAAAGAAAGTGAGAAAAGTTAATGAAAGTAAAATGTATTTACCATTTGTTATTTTATTGTTATATTTAAATTAATATTAAAATAATAATGAAAATAAATACTACTATATAATTATAATAATTAAATATTTCATTAACAATTAATTTTGTTTCCCGTATACCTAATAATCCTACATTCCTAAGATGTTGAGATCAAAAAAATTCATATACATTTTCTACATTAAAAACAAAATTTTAAAGTAAATAATATCTCAATTGCCGTGATTGAATTTTCTTTATTTTTGTGGGAAGAAAATATTTGTATTCAAATACTAAACATTTTATATTTTTTAGTCAAATTTATTCTCAAGTGGTTTTGTTTTTATGCTTCTTTACTTTTGTCCATGGATATACACAAACATTAAAGTTTTAATTTTTACATATAATTTTTTTATAGTTTTTCTTTTTAAGATATGTATTACTATTATTATAATTGGATTGAATTGAATGCATGTGTCTCTATAGGGTAATTAAGTGATTATTGTGAGATATCCATACATCATTGATTATTAGGCATTAAATAAGAGATTGTGCTAACATTTTAAAACTCTTTTTAGAGAACAACTAACTTTTAGAAATAAAATAAAATAAATGTAATGGTAAATTATAATTAATTTATATATTAATTTAAAATTAAACTAAGCCATTTGGTACTTATAATTGATTTTTGATTTAAAAAATTTATATTATGGTATTTTTATTTTCATTTAAATACTATATGATTTAATTTTTGTAATTAATAAGATAATATTACTTTTATCTTTATCTTTTTGTCTCCAGTTTACAAATCAATTCGTTGATTTTTTATTTAATGTTTTGTAACTAGTATGTTAAATCGTTTTCTCCTTATTTGTAAAAGTTGACTAATGAATTGAAAGAGATTGGAAAATATGCAAATTAATTTACAAACTTAAAAGAAAAAGAGAAAAAGAAGAATTATGTTATTAACGGTAAAACCAAACAACAAAGTAATTAGATAAAAAATAATAAATATTTTAAATGTTTAATAGAAAAAATATTAATAAAAATTTAAATTTAAAATACTTACAATTTAATATATATACTTAAAATGAGTATATATTAAAATTTGTGGTCATTATTTAAAATTCGTGGACCACGGAGAATCAATGAATCACGATATATATATATATATATATATATATATATATATATATATATATATATATGTATGTATGTATTAATATTAATGACAGAGAAGGACGAAACAAAGACTATGCTTGGGTCAAGGTCCAGGGTCACATACATTCTCCAGTGACATGTTTTGATTAGATTAAGGAATAAAAGAAATCAATGAAAAGAACAAGAAAAATAAAGTGAAAAAAATATGCTAAGTAGTGATTAAAAATAAATAAAAAATGGAAAATAATTCTATACTGAAATTTTATTAAAGGGAAACAAGGTTTATTTGTCAAGAAATAAAAATAAATAAACAAGAGGTCTAAATTTTTACAATGTTATTTTTTCTCAACATAAAATCAATATTTATTTATGTCAAAAAATATACTTTAACTTTTTTTTTATAAAAATATATTTATCTTTTAAAAACGGAAAAATTATATATACATATATATTATATATATACTCTTTTATTTGCAAGATTTCTCATTTTCATTCTCAATTCACTCTATTTAGTATGATAGCTTATTTTTAATTTATTCTAATTTTAAGTCATAAACTAAAAAAATTCACACTACAATAAAATCATGAAATAAAAACTAATTTAAAAAATAATAATAATTAATTACTATAATAATTAAATTAGAAATCATTCGTATCTAATTAACTAACGGTTTTAAATTAAGTAAAATACTATTTACTTAATTAGGTATATAACAATAGGTTATAAAGTAGCATACTCATCACTCATATGTCTCATTCAAATAATAAATAGTAATGTAAAACTTATGAATATTTTTATATAATTACAATTAGAAGTATTTAAGTACTTTTAAATTATGGATCATGTTTATAAGTGATTTTATCTATGAATTTATTTTTCTTAAAATTTATGTTTTAAGGTGATTTATCATCCTAAACTTGAAGTGGTTTGAGATGAAAACATCTTCCTCTCTCATGAGTAAGAAAATATTTGATAATGAAATGAGGAAATAATATTAAACATTTTAAAACATAAAAAACAAAAAAATGTTGCATCTAATGAGTAACCATGAGAAACATACTCAAAGGAGAAAACCCCTTTTGACCAAACTCTGTCTTATGGATTCAACCTCGTCGCTGTCCTTGTCATCATACATTCTTGTTCTTCCAACATATACATACGTATTGGAATCAATATTTATCATATTTGGTAACATCAATTAGCCTAACATAAAGAGTCTTCAAAATCAAAATATGTAAATAATTCTTAACAAGTTTTGAAATTACCTATTTTTGTTTTATGATCTTTTCTATATATTTCACTGTTTTCAATCTACTGTTCATAAATTGCTTTTGCTTTCAGATAAATTGCAGGGTGTTTTGAGTTTTTTTTATCATAATGTTGCCATTAAGAAATATTCAGCCACTGGTGAGATTGCCCAATCTCAATCATCGGTTTCTTCTTTAATACTCAGGAATAAAAGGAGTTGGAAATTTTGTGCAACTTTCAGTTTTTCTTTACGTTAAAGAAATGGATTCATCACAAACGAGTGAGGTGACTTATAATTTTTTTTTTTTCTTATAACTTGGATTGCTTACTTCATTGGACCTTCTATATAACTTTTGTTTACTTTCATTCGACCTTGTAGAAACTCGTATTTTAATTTAACACTCAAATTTAACATTAAACTTAGAGATGAAAAATTATGGCAGGTTGTATATTTTAATTCGTTGACCGTTTAAGTCTGTACTGTATAATTTTTTGTATAATTTATATATTAGTGTAGAATGGGACATATTTATCCGTATAATTCGTGTATTTTTTTTTTGAAATTTACATCCATAATTTCTTCTTATTGTTTTATATTTTTAAAAATTTTAAAATTATTCATTTCAAATTCTCCATAGTGGATTGGGGAATTTGTACTATAAAAAGTTTTAACTTTTAGATTTATAAACCAGAAGTTTTTGAATTTCACAGTGTAAAATTATAAAAAAATATTTAATAAAAAACATTAAAGAATATTTGAATATTTTTTTAAATATAGATGCAAGAAAAAAGACATGGAAGGGCATGAAAAAATTATCTTGAATCTCTAATTCATAATACTTTTAGAAATTTGATAATAATTTTAAAGTTATAATGTGTTTTTATTTCTATTCTCATAAATAATTTTGTATTCTAATGGCTTTCTTTACCATTATATATTATTAATGAGAAAGAATGATGGAAAAGATTATATGGTTGTCCCATATCAATCTTATGTTCAAGAAATTTCTTTGATTAAACACTTTCTCATTTCGATAAACAAGTGATTGGTTGTAACATTATGAGTTCAATAATGACTTCTTACATTCAACTTTTGCTTTTGTCCCCTCTAAATTTAAAAATTGGCAGTGTGGGATATAAAGGCTGAGGTTTTGATATGGAACCCTATTATATGGATCTCCACAGCCAAACAGCAACAACCATATCAGCGAAATATTCTAAAAATTACAAAGTTTAATTAGTTTTAATCACCTCTAAGATATATATTACAGTTGTTTCTCTTGTAGTTATATGATCAATAATAGCTAGTAACCAAAATTTTCTGGAATAATTGTCTTGCATATGATGGGAATATGGAGTTGCATGTGAAATTATAAATTCAGTGACATGTTTGTTTGTCTTCTCAGTTGACAGTGGTCAACAAGAGTGATGATTTTTGTGGTGTTTTCATTTCTCTTGTCAATAGAGTAACAAGTGGTTGAGGATGTTCTATTTATAGCCATTTCATACCACACATGCATTGTCTAGTCCTGTCACCATCTTTACCACCCCTATCTTGGTTTCATCATAATATACTAACCACCATTTTATGTTTTAAAGCTAACTCCTCAAATTTACAAACCTTATTCTCACACTAACTTTTTTATCTGCTAGATTGTAATATTGGACTCCGGTAACTTTCCATCTATAATTTTGATCCTTTGTTTTTCATGCAACTTTTTAGGACACATTCAGAAAAAGAATCTATAGTTTTAGTTCAATTTCCTCTATTTGTAGGTGTTTTATTTTTTATTTTGGTCTGTTGAATCTACACCAAACTTGTTCCTTTTTACTGCTAGATTGACAGAATTTACAGAGAAAACAGAAGACAGAAATAATTAAGACAAGAAAGTTAGAAAATCCTGAAAAGGTAAGCTGAAGATCTAGTGGTAGAATTAGGAGAGTTGGTAACCCCATAATGGCCCAACATTAGGCATAATTAGTACACTTTCCACGTGCCATACCCAAGCAGATGAGACGTAGGATTCCAAACTCTTGGCTATTCAAGTGGCCTTGTTTAACCACTCGTCAAGGTTATCATTATTCAACAATCACCTCATCAACACATCAAATAATGCATCGTGTCATCCAAGAATAGGCAAAGGTTAGTCATTCTGACAACACTTACATGTCAGCCTTCACTTTTTGGTATGATTTTTCATCTGAATAAAAATAAAAAATAAAGTTATGAATGTTTGGTCTCTTGATCAAGTTTGGTCTTTGATCCTTTGAATTACGTTGGGCGTATCCTTTGGAACAAAATTGGGAAGTACTGCAAAGTTTGGATTGGTTTTGCAATATAAAGAATAATGGGGAGAAGTGCAGCTTGTGAGAGAATCTGGCATGTTCATGTTTTAGATTGTTGTGGCACAGCACACATGCATGCATGGGGAAAAGTTTATCTTGCTTGAGGTTCTTATCTCTTTCTCTTCATTGCACATTTTATCTTATTTTTAAGCCAAACTTCTTTGTCTGCTAAAGCTGTTAGTACGTCCTCTCTATAGATGTTTTGAAATGATAGTGGAGAGTACCACCGGTTCATCCAATCATTACAAAAGACCAAAAAAAAGGGGATTCAAAGGGTTCAACTAGAGTTCAAAGTTTATCCGAGAGTAATTATGTATATACAGATACACACTTACATTAAGTCTTGTGTAATAAAATAATAATAAAACTGTTAATATATTTAAATTAACAAAAAAATCATATTACGTGTTTAACCATATAAAATGTCATTTGAAGATGTTTTGTTTTGGGTGCACTTCGTGCATCTCATGTAGAGAAATGTCAGATTCTTTTTGAAATTTTTTCACTGGTGGAATAGATGACTTACAATAAGTTTGAACACACCTCATGAATGAAGAAAATAACGTCAAATTGATCAATAAATTACAATATTCTTCACCATCAATGAAATAGTGTTACACTTTTTGTACAACTCTTGAGCTGAACAGCCAAACATTTTAGCCTCATGAGTTCAACTGAAAAGAATGCTCTTCATGAAACTTATTTTCTCGGCCTTCTCTTCAAAACTTCACTGTAAGCACGAATACAACCATGACACAAGAAATAGTCCAAAAGCAAACAAGTTTTCTATACAAAAATGGTTCAAGTTTTCACAGTGAGAAAAGTATAATGAACACAGATCGCTGTTTGATAAGAAAAGTGACTACTGCTTTATCTTGATAAAGAAGTTCTCCTCAGGCTGCTTTTCCCAAAAAAAGTTTGCAGCCTCTATCCATCGGGGATGAACCAAAAACTTATGTTCTTTCACTGCCCATCGGGACTTCTCAGTACCAGCGTCAGTAGCAACTACGTGTGTCACAGACAGGTCAACTTCTGTCAAACAAGTAGCTCCCATCTGCTCTGCCATCTTCCGCAGAGATGGTAATGCACCATGAAAAATACGGCTGAAAACGATCACACATCCGCCCAAGACTTCACTTCGAACCGATGCCAAAACCTTGAAAATTGAATTGACTGTGAGGACCTCATCAAGAGAATCACGCATTAAGATTCTAAAACTAAATAAATATTTCCACTGACATAATGAGAGCAATAAGATAAACACATGAATAACATAACTACCTGCCTCACATCTCGATCAACAAGATCTTCTTGATGTTTCTACAAAGGATTCCCCACCACACAGTTTTAGTATTGTATCAGAAATAACAAACATTTAATCCGGATGGCATATGAGGAGTGACATACATCAAAGAATGTGCAATGTACTTGTCTGAGCACTTTGAGGATTTTTGCAAGTGCTCCATCAGTTTCATCTTCATCATTCCTCAGTTCAGCAAGGGATTTGCAATTGAAACCAAACTGCCGACAACTCGAAGCAAAAAAATGGTATCTTTCCATCAGTATAAGATTATCTTTATGCTTCATCCATGCCTGCAACATTTTCATACATTCCATTAAAAAGAGACAATTTAGTTCATAATTTCAAAATGACAAATGGCACCTGAAGCATTAAATGGGTAGATCATAGAACATCTTAAACTAAGGTTTCTATATAGAAAGTGAACTTAATATGGGATAAAGAGTACAGTCACTGATCAACTATGCAAAGTGATTTCTGAAAGACCTTTAGAGACAAGCAAATGCGATTCTTTTTCATAACAAACTAAAGTATAGGGTATAACTTTTTTACTCATTATAAACTCGTTTTTCGTTTATTTCATTAAAATTGAAACATTTCCATTCAGAAGTAGTTTGACCAAAGTTGTGAGGCCTACAAGATTGCTAATAATGGCTAAATGGAAGGCGTGCCTTTCAGTGATATTTAGCAATTGAAATACAATAGTTTCTTCCATTATCACTGAATTAATTATAAACAACAAGCAATTGACTTTATAGAATATATGCCAAACCAGTATGTTATTCATATAGACTAAAAGAAAATATTCAAGGACTGTCTTGCACATAAAATAACTTTTACCAAACAAGCATTCCAATAAAGTAAATCAGCAGTACAAGTCAGAAACTAGCAACGCACTCACGTGTTCTGTATCATCAAGAATTAAGACTGCACTTTCTTGCCCTAACACAACATCAAGACCCTTCTGATGCTTCTGAGTCCCATCATCACGAGAAATAACCTTCGCATTGAAGTATACTCCTCGAGGATCAAGTAGCTTAGCCATCTCCAATGCATATGGCCGATCACCCATAGTATATATGTACATCTCAAACATTTCGCTTGCTTCTTTCAGAAATGAGCGGACAAAGGGCCTTAACTTGGTCATCATATGCATGTGGTCCAATTTGAAGAGGCTACCTTTAGAGACATCTATGATTTGATTTCATTACATATCAGTACGGAAACAAAAAGCAACATCCATAATAAGTAATAAGAACCCAGAACATCAAATGTTGAAATCAAGGAGAAGTTATCAGAAAATATACACACAATGAACTACAAGTAATGAAAGGGTTTCATTTTACAAAAAGAAGGCCAGACTTTAAGTTGAATTCATTCAAAGAGCTATCAACTATATAAGAAATGTAATTTTTTGAGACAGATAGGATATTAATTAGTTAGTCTTGGGGCTAGTAAGTTAAACAAATAGGAGGGTGGAAGGGGAAAGGATTCACTCTATCTTGCACCATTGAAGAATTGAACTTTGCTCTTTTGAATGGAGCAATCCTTTGTAAAGGGAAAACCCTAGAAGGAGAGATCTCCTATTTTGCTCTTTCCATCCAAACCAATAAGATCTTTCTTTTCTTTCCCATTTCTATTATCCATTCTTAACAAGCATGACTTGATTATATTTATGATATGTTAGATGAAGCATGGTTGTTGCAATTGCATTAAAAAACATATATTCTCCATTTATATTCCCATTATTAACAAGGGCATATAACTTGATTCTACATATGACATGTTAGATGAAGCATAGAAAAAAACGATGATATTAATCTTTTAGCAACAAAAATAACATGAATGAATAACTCTTTATTCAATAACAAAATTCAAAATGGTATTATGGACAACATATTGCATGTTTGGAAGTTTCCAAATGAATCAACAAACACAAGATTAAGAAATATAAAAATAGACAGAAATGACTCATTCGTTCCCCTGCCACACTCTAATAGACCAAGTCCAAAAGATTCATAGAGCAAACATTTCAGTAACGGATTATCTAATCCCAGCATAGTAGAAATATAGCAGTTATCTACAGTCAGTTTTATTATAAGACGAGATTGCAATGGCCAAATCAATTAACCAATATCAATGAAGTAATTGAAGCAAAGGACATTTAAGCAAAACTGCTGATTTCGAATACTAATACCAATTACCAAAAGCAAAAGCACATTGGTTTACACATACCTTCTAGAGAATCTGTCTGATCAAGCAAACTTGACTCTTCTGAACTCAAATCAGAAAGGTGAGTGGAATTTAGCAGTGTGTGATCTAGGTCAAGAACAAAGTAGAGTTTTTTCCGACATAACAAACTCTTCATGTCTGTATTGCGCAATCTAGAAATCTCGTCATCGTGAAGTCTCAGTCCCTGAAAATATAAATTTTCCATCATGCTTAATAAACTGTTATTTGGCCAAAATAAATAACTAGCTAGGTTATGTCTACTAGTCAACCATCATGCTAACCAAATCATGAAAATGTCATATTAAATATTAGAGGATATTTAGAATGTTTATAATAGAATCAACACCATCAAATTCTGGTGGCACATATAATTCATTGATTCAACTTAACACTTTTATATGAATGCCCCAGCACATCATATTTTAATTCTTCTAGGAATTTAAATATAAAAATATATCCTAAACGAGTGGCGGTACAAGTTCAACACTACACTTTTTATTCATAATAGATAACAAACAAACAACTATTAAACCAGAAAATCACTATTTACCGTTCTACAACTTATTTCAGGTTAATCCAACAGTGACGCTCCAAAACTAAATTTGTAATTCCACAAGATAAACATCTGAAATAATGGATACCTACTGTATGTACCCAAATGTCTATTTATTTCTTATAAGAATTTTTAATATAAAATTTTATCCCAAATGAGCAGTGCTACAGGTTCACCACTACACTTTTTATTCGTAATAGATAACCATTAAACCAGGAAATCACTATTTAACATTCTACAGCTTATTTCAGGCTACTCCAACAGTAACGGAAATTGCAAAAACTGCCATGCAGCAGTAACAACTATCCAAAACTAAATTTGTAACTCCAAAGCATAACCTTCTGAAACAAATGGATACCTTATGTATGTACCCAAACGTCACACCAGATTCCCCATCCAACTTTTGCCCACATCTTATACACATACTTCCAAACGAGCCGGGATGCGTACATACATCTACCTTGACAGATACCTCTGCAACAACAAAGAGAGTAACGAAACTTCCCAGACAAAAATGTAAAGTTGTATAAGAATCATAATAATAGTTACACAAGCATGAGAAAAGGTAGCACAGAACCTGAGTCGTTACAAATAAGTTTAAAATCTAGTTGTTGTTAATGTTTCTTGGTGAAGTGGGGAAACAATTATTTGACTCAACCAGTTTACAGATGGCAATGCTACTTAGATAAGCTAAGGTTCAATCGGGGAACTAGTTCAAGAGAGATTTGTACATAGATAAAACTAAGAAACACAAAAAGTTCATTAAAAATTGAGTTTCTCACTTTCAAGAGAAACGGTGGAGTAGTAAAAATTTTACTTATGCTCAGCTTCAAATGTGGTGCAAACAATTCCGGTTCCCTGCAAAGATAATCAAAGAACGAACTAAAGCAATCAAACTTACCTAAGTTTTGTTTGATGATTCCTTCTAAAGTAGAGCCCTCAGTTTCCTCAATGCTTTCAATTTTATGTCTTTTAATTCTGCTTTAATTCATAAATTAAAGTATAACTTAGTGAAATTTAACCAAAAAATGAAGCAAAAAATTGTAGCATCATCTCTCACAATGATATCTGCAACATAAATAAAACAGAAGCATGACTCTAAAATCAGTCTTGCCCTCTTGGACTACAAAATGATTCACAATCTGACAGACCACAAGTAAAAATAAGATTTCATAGAAGCTGAAAATATTCAAAGCAAAACTCCGATGCACACTTACCGTTAGTTATTAAATATGCATAAGAAGTAGTAATATAAATTCAATAAAATAGTTGACGAGGAGGAATGATGGAAAGAAAGATGCAGAAAAGATCCTATACCAAATTCTTATTTCAGTGACTGTAATTATCATATAAGCAATGCCGCATAATTAAACCACTCGTTGTGATCTTACAAGATTTATAAAAAACCAACAATCAATCTGAGAAGCACCCAAGCACTTGAGGAACTCACCCTCGAAAATTAGCTATCAGAGAGAAGAACCAGACACTTAAATATTCTATTGAGCCTCTCAAACTAACTCCCTATAGTAATACTCAAGTTCCTATCACAGTCCTGCTCCTAAGAGTCAATAACTTTCATTATACAACACTTCCCTCAACTTCCCATTGGTCAGAGCCTTCCACAGAAAAACCCTCCGTAGGCAGCCCAATCCAAGGCACCAACAATAAACTCTAAAATACTTGCTGAAAGGATAACTAACAAAACAGGTCACAGAGAATGGTACCATGTTAAGTAAAGAGAAACTAAGAAGGGGATGTAATGAATTCTGTGTGTTTGGTACACATATGAGTATTTTTATTTATAATGAATAAGAGTTACAATAATAAGGAACATAATCAGTATCTAATAATGGAGAATATTTGGTAAGATATTTCTCTATCAAATCATATCATATATCTCCCTATTAAATGTGATTAAATCATATATGTACCACTCCCCTTTAAGTTGGAGAATACATATCATTCGAGACAAACTTGTAACACGTGTCATTAACACAAAACCACTTGAGACTCAGTGAACATGTCAGTGAGCTGGTTGCTGAAGTGGACAAAGTAAATAATGACAAAGTGAGTAGATATTTCCCAAACATGACTTTTTCTATTTCAAAGTGACAATCAACTGTAAATATGCTTTGTCATTTCAAATCATATTTGAAACACTCCCCCTCAAACTAGAACATAATTGCATGAGTAAAGCTTATTAAAATTGGTCAGAGAGTGCAGGGCTGCAAAACAAAAAATGTCGGAGAGCAAAAAATAGTCATTACACAGCAAGGCAATGCTAATGGTGGCTGTCACGAGCTAGATAAAAGCTTGCAAGAATAAGAACAAGAAAAGAAACTTGCCAGAAAAAGTCTGTGGTGAACATCAAAATCGGCTGGAAAAAGCTCGATGAAAAAGAAACCAAAAATCATTGACATATAACTCACTGTAAAAATGTTGATGGTAAACAGTATTTGCTGGAAAAACATTAAAAATAAACAATACTCATTGAAAAAACTTTGGCAGTAAATAATAGTACTTACTGATCAGACAATGTTGGTGGTAAACAATACTCATTATACAAAACGTTAGCAGCAAAATACTAACAGACCAAAAAAACGGAAAAGGTAAAAAGTATAAGACTTCCAAAAAATTTACTCCTATGAACAGTGGGCTCATAGGAAAAGCATGAATCTGAGTTCCCTCTCATTATACAAAAATAAGTGAAAGCCTCAATAACTTTCCCTCCTTGAAGTCACTGATTCTGGATCTGTCAGAGTGATAGCAAGGAACATTCACACAATGAATTGAATTGAACAGAAACACCAAAACAACAGACCAGAACATCAGAGGTAGTGCCAGAGAAGAGAACAGCCCAAGGACAGAAACAACTTGAATGTGCTAGAAAATGCCAGAAATAGACAGACAGAACCAGAATAATGAAGCATGTTTCAGAGAACACACTATAATTTCAAATAGGGTTTTAATTTTGAACCCTGAATAAGGGAGTGAAATCGCAAATTTGTCCACTAAAATAAACCTTAAAAAACACTATACTCTGGGGGTAAACAGGGGCTTTCCACCACTAATCAAATTTGCACCCGCTAGTAGTTCTGCAAAATCATATAATAGCTACAACATGAAAATGAGACACGATCTGAAAATGGGTAGAAGCCTAGCACTGCGACACAAAGTACAAACAAATATGACTATAATTTGTCTGCACTCTGAAGTCTGAACCACCACACAGTACACTTAAAAACAAAATGAACAAAGCATTGTTCAACTACATGGGCTCAAGCATCAGTTCTATGGCTCAATTGATTCCAATTTCACTCCATCAAAATCCTGATTTTCCAGAATACCATTTATAAGCACCACAGTACTCCCTGTGTTAAAAATGCTTGTCCTCTAACAGGTCATGATCTGATATAAAAATATGTCACTCACATCTAACAAACTTCAATATATTCGAAATTTGAGAAACCAAAGTTGACAAGAGTTCTTAACTCGTACCAGAGCACATACAATAAAAAAAAGAAAAACAGGTTATGAAAAGCACCTGACACTCTCAAGCTCATCTTGATTTCCAGCCTCTTTAACTGGTGAGGAATAAGGCGAACTTGCACCAAGTTCAGCATCAAGAAATGCAGCGAAGTCATCACTGCTGGATGAATGCACAGGAGAGTCGGTAACAACACTCATCTGCATCATACCCATCCAACAAAACCAAAATCCAGAAACAAAGGGGTCACAACAAATTGGAAAATAAAAACAAGTGACAAAAGCTAGAAATCCAAGGAAAAACAGTTTCTCAAACAAAAGGAGTATTATATAGAAAACCAGCCCACAATATTGGTCCCTATCTTGAAAGCAAAAGTGTCGTTCACAAGAAAAAGAGCATGAAGTAATGTAATAAGATAAAATAAAGAATAAGAATGAACGAATGAATGAATCCCTAGGAATTATTTACTCGAGGCAATGGTACTGACAAGGTAACTTCAACTTTGGCCCACTCTTGTTGAAGTAATTGGGCTTAAATACATTTGGCTACCTTTCACTACAACTTGGGCCTACTAAGAGAACAAGGATCTCTTGCTACGTGATTAAGGTCATGAATATCACTTCTGAATTTGCATAAAACGCTCATGCAAGCTTATTTTTTTCTTCTATAAATGCTTATTAAAAATTTCTCCAAACATACATAAGTAACGCTTGGTCAAACTAATACAGTTCATAAACATATCTGCCCTACTTAAGTTCGGTTAAGGATCTTGAATTTGAGTTCACATTTACTACTTGTTAAAACAATTTTGTCTATTTCTCATCAACAAACATGGTCAACTGGATTCATCTTTTATCAACATTAACCAACCACACATGTATGCATATAATCCATCCTTCAACTTTAGAAAGTGTACCATTAGCCAAAATTACAGGTGCTTGCCTTTGATTTTCTGTCACAGAACTGGTCTGATACCACCACCGCCACAATCAAACATTGCTTTTTCGTTATTTATGCCTCTTATCAATGAAATATGGACATTTAAAAATAATAATGGTACGTTTTTTATGCCTTACTCTCTTATCATAAATTATTATATGACCCCTTACTGTTATTATTTATAGTATCGATCAACCTTTACAAAAATTAACTGAGTTCATGAATACATTATAGGATGATATGATAATTTCTCCAATTATTTGACAACATAGCCACAGATTCTTCATTTGCATGTGAGGGTGAGATCAGACCAATGACTTTAGCTTCCTCAAAACAAGTGATGTGAGAGCAAATGAATCTATGCATACAAAATTCCTCCTTAAGACCCTAATAATTCAACCCCGTGCAGTTTACCTTCACTAGTTTTTCTTTTCTCACAAAAGAACAGAATAGGGAGAAAAAAGAAAAGACTAACTACTGTCTCTTACTCCACACACAACCCCATGCAGTAAATGACCCTTTACTGTAATATGTTGTTAAAATGAAATGTTATTTTATTATTACTTCTTTTGTATGTACCGAGTGTTAAGGTTAGGGTTAAGGCAAGTGTTACCTTTGTTTTATACTCATATATATATACATCAATACAAGCTCATCAGTGTAGTTTGAATACATTTTTTTCTCTATCTTATTTATTCAAATTGGTTAATGTTTTCTAAATTCGACAATTTAAGCAAAGTATCTGACACATGTCATACACATGTAGTACGCATATCAATGTCGAACACAGAGACGTGACATTGAACAGACCTGTTATTAAAATTTTCTACAACCTTAGCTAATTAATTAGTTATATTATATAATACAAAAGTATTCATACATCTCAAGATAAAGTCTAAGCTTTTGAGATAGTTTATTCATGACAAATTCAATAACTGTCTTATGCTTCTTTTGAAATATAAAAGCTACGAATTTGGTTAAAATAAAACCAAAAAAGCAAAAGGCAAAGCATAGGTTTATGGTGTCTGGGATATGGAGAATGATTCTTTCGCAGAAAATGTCTAATCCAAGAGTTATAAAGCCCCGAAACATATTTCTTCATGCTAAATTACAAGCCCAGAGTAGCAAAATTTGGACTGTCCAACCTACTGATAGAAATAACCCCTACAATGCAACAGTTCAAAGTTCTCAAAATCATGCGAACTGGAGGATATACGGCAATCAAGTACATTTATAATTTACCAATCACCTCTAAAGTGATTGTCTACGGCTATGGGATTAATTTGAAACAAATAAAACAAAACAATCGGGCAATAAAACTGATCCACAACCTTCTAGTGCTACCTTTGGGTTGAAATATAAAAGGCCAAAATTGCCTTATTGCGGAGTAAAATATTAAACGAGATAAATGATAAGGAAAATATAAAAGGATATCATACAAGCAAAATAATGTTGAATTAAAGCTAAAATTGTCTTATTGTGGACTCAAATTGCATTCATTTCATTCAATTATGCTGCCATCACCCAGACCTGAAAAGTGTGGCCTATTCACATTTGATGAGTGAATTTTTCAGTCTATAACAATTATTAAGTCAATCACAATTACCTTAGTAATTATGCCCAAAATTTTATGATAACAGCTACCAGTCAAAATAGTTCGATTTCCCTAGTTAATAACAAAAGATGATAACATCTGTTTAAACATGTACCCACATACCGAAAGGATTAGTAGTTATCGTTTCAGTTTCACTACAAGTTAACTGGTTGCGAAATAAGTAGTAGAACTTTTGATGTTCTTGATTAATAGTTAGCTTAACAAAATATATGTTGCTTGCATCTTCCTTCTCCCACTTTTACATTAAAGAACCATTTATAAGTTATTCTTGTTAGTGGAAAAAATCCGGTAGCAAGATCAATTGAATGAAAATGGGAGTCTTCCTACTAATACTACTAATATATCACTCACCTGCACAAAATGATGAAGCAAAAATGTTTAACATTACAAAAACACTCTTCTCACCCCCATGATCATATTAAACTTATGCTATCAGCAAGAGCATGTCATACACAAGCAAGACCATGCAAATTTACGAAAACAGTATTAACCACTGACAGAAATGGTGGCACCCAACGCAGTAAGTATCAGAGGTTTACCTTTTAGGGCGAAGCAGCAAGACTGTGACCGTGGCTTTCTGAGTGCTTCTCAGCGCCACCAAAGCTGAATGGCTTTCTGGGCCCCTATATGCTACGCTATGGGCTCCCACAGGGTTTGGCTTTTGGATCGAAACGCTTTAGGGATTTGGGATCTAGGCTCCATGGTCAGCTCCATTGATTTGGGTTCTCAACAGTTTCTTTGGGGATTTGGGGGGAAAAGAGTGTTTTTTTTTTCATTAGCAGAGGAGAATTTTGTGCGTTAGGGATTTAGGCGCCTTTTTTTCAGTGTCTCCGAAAGCATGAAAGATTTATCTTTTGTACATTATTATTTGTAATAACAAATTAACTTTTTTATTTTGGAATATTAAATTTTAATTTCAAGCACTTCAGAGATGGAATAAAAATACAATAAGTTATTCCACTCTTTTTTGGTTTATCACTGATTAGAGTATCATCTTGAGGTAGAGTCCTCATTCTTTCTAGCATTTTCTTTACTGGTTTGATATTCATGTCTGCAAAAAAATAATAGAATAAATTAAAATAAATAATATGATACAATATAATATAATTAATAATATAGGAACATAAATATTTAAAAATTATAACTAATAAAATATTTAAAATATAATAAAATTAAAAATAGTTCAATGCTATAAATTGCATTTAATATATATACATGAGTGTATATATTATTCCATTTTTTAAATTTTGGACAATAATGTTGAGTAGAAGTCTTTAATTAGCATTATTTTGTTAATATTTTATGATTTTTTTTTAAATATACACAAACTATTAAATTTATGTCGTGAACATAAATTAAATTTTATTAATATTTTATTTAATTGTTATCGTGTTCTTTACCCATCATTTCAACTAAACAATAAACCTTGTTGAATAGAAGAAAGTCTCTCACTTTTAAGAAAGTTCAAGTTATTTTGAGTATGAAAAAGTTTAACGATAATTTTGGTGTGAAGACTTTCCGTGTTAGTGATAGCATTGACCTTATAGCAAGAGGTAGATTATTTGTCATATATAAGAAAGAATGTCACGCAATAAAGCTTTATCACTACAAATGTTACATATTTTTCTATTAAATATTATGTAAAATGTTTACATAATATTTTTTCTTTAATTATAATAATAACTTGTACAATGACTTAAAAAATATTAATTTAAAAAATGGGTAATTATTAATGTTTATAAATACAATAAAGTTTAATTTTTTAATAACTTATCTTCACAATGTCTAAACTGAAAAAAATATATTTGGATTTTAAGTAAAAAAGTAAATTATTTTTTATTATTGTATATGTTATAAAAAAATCATTTTAATTAATTATTTATCTTCCCAACTTATTAATATTATGAACATCATAAAATTATGCAGATAAAATGTATTTTTATCCTTATTTAGTTTAGGATCAAATTTTATAAAACCTCTAGTATTTGACCACAATATAATAAAAAAAATACACTAAATTAACTATAAAATATTATTATTTAATCACAAATTACATTTTAATTTATGACTAGTTATAGTTCTCCATTCATTTAATATTATTGTTTCTATTTTTAATTGTTACTCAATACGTAAAGTTGTGAAAATAATATCAATATTTAGGTTTTTAATTTTTTTCATTGTTGAGATATAATTTCTTTTTGTGATTTTGAAAGCTGTATTACATTATGATAATTCAAATTAAATTATATTATAAATAGTCTTAATTTAATATTTATAACAATATAATTTAATATAATATTTTGTAAACCTTTTTTACCCACAGTCTTATGCGTTAAGATTAGCAAAACCAAATTAACCGGTCTAAATGCCATACCCCCTGTGTCAACATATTATTTTATGGATGCCTTGGAAAAATTAGAAGAAAATACCGAAAAAAACTCTAACCAAAAACATCTGATAGAATTATTTTCAGGAGTTTATTCAACTTATAATTTTCTTCTAGATTGCGCCAGTTCCTCAAGACATAACAAACTTCTAAGATAAACTTCACCTGTTTCTAAGATGACAGCTCAAACATAACAAAGATACTAATAATTCTCATCTAGTACAATATATGAATTTGGACGAAGAACAAAAGAAAGCATGGTTAAACTTCCATAATCAAAAATTACGTAGAGATTACGAAATTTAAAAGCATATTTTAAATTATATAATTTAGGATATACTTTCAATTTAAAAATATGTTTCAAATTTTTATATTAAACAATTCATAATTTATTTTCAAATTTGAAAATCATATCTTTAAATTATATAATATGAAATCTTTAAATTATATAATATAAAATACAATTTTAGATTTGAGAATATATTTTACATTAATTTAAAAATGAATTTTAAACAGTACAGTCTAAAATGTCTTTACAGCTTAATTCATAATATGTTTTCAAATAATATATTTTAAAATATATTTCTAAATTAAAAAATGTATTTTATACTGTTTAATTTTGATATGATTTTAAATTTTTTAATTTGAAATACACTTCTGAATTTTAAATTACATAATTTAAAATGTATTTTTAAATTACCAATACAGAATATTTTCAAAACAATTTGAACCTTTTCCGAAGCTATATAGGTGCAGGAAGAAAGTACGAGATGAAAAGAAAGAGTCAATGAAGAAAAATGTTTTTAGAAAAAAAAAAGTTACGCTCTGTTACGTACGTAGCACTAATCCAGTGAAACCAGAAGCAAGTCAAACACTTTTAGAATTAAAATAACATTATTTGATTTTTTTTCTACTGAGAGACTTGTTGCCTTTTAAAACTGGAAATTCTAAAATAAATGTATAGGAGACCAAAGGGTTGATTTAAATTTCTGCTAGCACTATTTCTTTATCAAACTCAACTTCAAACTACTCGCGTTTCAACAAACGTGATTAAATCTGCGCCTTTACATGATACTATCATTTCAACAAATGTTAGAGTATTCCAACTGAATTTTTCAGACTCTTGTATTAAATATATGCGACCTTGATCGTGTGAGCCATAACAATCTCCAACTAAAGCATAGTGTTATGGGGACTACATATTCGATAATACGGAGCAGGAAATTTCAATTGTTTTTGGGGCCTCCTAAGATGATAATTAATTTGGAAGAATAAAAACATCAAATATAAGCTATACAAGAAGAAATCAAGCATTGCATTACAGATGTGAAATCAATGTTGCTAACAGAGAACCAAGCCTGAGGAAGAGAGAAAAAATTAATAACGAATCCCAGGTTTGCAGCAAATACTTACAAGATACAATCATACAGTTTCCGAGTAAAGGAGGGAAGAGGAAGATATATACAGGTTGACTGGGAAATAACACAACTCGTGCAAACTACACCATTTCTGCTATAACTCACAATTGTTTAAAATAGAATAATTACTGTGAGGAAGGAAGGAGATTAATATTCAGAAAAAGATGTAAAGAGAGCAATGGGTTCAAAATGTTACCTAACATGCAGTGCAATGCAGTTCTCTTCGTTTTGGTTATCAATGACAGCTACTACTAACTGTGTCCACTCACTATACACGCTTCTCAAAAATACCATACACCAGACCCGGTTTTGTCCAGTCAAATTCCTTGTCATGTTAGAGTATTACTAATTCTCAAAGCTAGTAGAGTCTATTTGACATTGCCAGTCCGGATAGCTGTAGGTAAAATTCTTTCTGATTCACATTTCTTTTTCTCATTTTCAGTTTTCTTCATTTCAAGTTCTAGCTGCTTGCAGTTTTCCTCATGGGCTTTGTTGAACATCCTGGTAAAGTTGAGCAAAGTTGATGCGACTGCAGAAAATTCAAAATAATTACAAGAATAAGCAGTATAGAAAAACAAGTAGGGGCATCAACATTATTACACAAGTTGGGGTGCACTCATTCTTCCCATAAAAGGGATCACAGTAAAGCCTTGCATACCGTTCAAGAATAGTCTTAAAATTTGCATAAAACGAAACTATCAGTTTTAAGTTGGGAAACTAAAAACAAAGTCAGTTATTATAAAATATTAACACTCACATATATGCAACCAAGTGAAGAATCCGTGCACTTACTTTAAGGAAGGTACAATATTAGTGAAGTACAAAGCTAAAAATATAATAAGAAGCATAAGCCAGTCAGAGGGTGCTCACTTAAATTAGCTATCAAGAAAAGTACCAAATTTCAGTCACACACCTTGTTCAAATGGGCAACGAGATGGATCTTCACCAAAATAGAGAATCAATGCATCCACGCTCCTGCCCTGTAAACATACACTCTTAAAGTAAAGCAAACCTTTATAAGGTTTTAAAAGATATAATATATTGTAGAAAGCTTACCACGCTAGAATATAGTGAAGCCAATGAGCGGACTTCAGCTTCAGCAGAACCGAGGAATTCTTTCAATTTCTGTGGTTAAAAACAAAGTTAAAGCCTGACAATGCATATAATTTTATCACAACATTTAGTAAACAGAAGAGGACTTCACAATTTTAATCTTTGTTGCGTTCTCCTAAAGTCATAACTTACAAACTCTCACATTAGATCAATCACAGACAGGCACGATAGCTATAATTACTATCTTGATAATAAGGTCGCACAATCTTACAATTTTTTTCCGGCTTCTGTGATCCCAATTATATGATAGAATCCATTTTGGTTGGATCAGATAGGATCACGACGTTATTCATAAAAATGGAAAGATCAGGCGAGCTAAACAACCTATGACATCTGAAGCCCCAATCTCTTTTTTGTCTGCTTTCCTTGCACAGGGTGCTTGTTCTGTTGTTCCTTCTTCTTCTTGTTCTGCCTTTTGTTTGAAGGTGCTTCTGCTTCTTCATCTCGTAGCATTTGATGATGAAGGAGGTTCTTTTGTTTTTCTACTGGGTTATTGGTTTTGGTGCAGTTTTGGTCTTGATTGATGTCTGTCTTGGTGCTGAAAACGTCTCTAAAGCTAAAGAAGTTCGTGTTTGACTGTTTAGGTTCAATGTCAAAATCTTGGTGTTTTGTATTTGGAGTTGTTAATTAGTTAGTAATTTAGCTGAAGTTATAATTTTGTGACTAGTTAGTTGGATCTAACCTTTCAGATTGTCAATTTAAGATTGTGTTTGTAGAGATTAAAAGACAATTTTCATATTTACGTTATTGTGTATAATAATCTGTATTGATAATCTCTCGATTTAGGATTTCCAGTCCCCTTTTAGTAAAATTTCCATTTTGACTAGTTTTGCAGACAAGCCTCAAAAAGTCTGCCTCCACAGAATGGGGACTCCAAGAATATGGTCTTCTTTTAGTGAGATGATAGCAAACTCTATTGACTTTAATTAATGTAGATATATACGCAGTTCACCAATAAGTGAAATAATTTTCTTTTTGGTGTGGAAATATGAAACTTGGAGAAGTGAAAATGAACAAGGGCAAATTGAAAAAAGGAAACACAAGAGTTGGTGAATCAACTATAGTAGAAGTAAAGGCATGATGCTTATACCTTGCGGAAAGTTTCTGATATAGGCCCATCATTTTCAGCGGTTGATAGTTCCTGCACTACTTTTTCTAATCCTTTGTTAATAGTTTGCATCTCCTCAGCCAAAAACTTCAATTGGATCTATGCAAAATTATTCAAGTCAGTGTTAGTACAATAGTTATCAATATATTGAGCAGAAGAGTCTCTGAGAAGTCCAGAACCTTTGTTGCCGGATCTAGGTTAGAAAGATCCTTGGAGAAGTCTAAGACTTCCGGTAGTTTGTCAACTAGCACCTATGTATGTGTACGCACAGTATGAGATTAATGCATCAGATATGGAAAATTACGATGATCTTAATATCAGAAGATGAAAAAAAGAACAATCTCCCCCCAACTTAATATTACAAGTCACTCCATGGCACAGAAGAAACTCGTAAACATTTTGCAAAATAAAAAAAAATGTAAACAAAAGGGAATAAATAGCTACATGTACCTTACAAAGATAATGCATGAGAGTCATCTTCTTGTCTCTTGCACGTGTCTCGGTTAGTTTCAGAAGGCTATCTAATCTGAATCCAATAGCAGAACCTAAAAGAAGATTGGAGAATATAAACATAGGAGATTGACAAAATGAAATAAATAATGATAAGTAAAAATCTAAAGCACTAGTAAAAAATTATGTAAATGTGAATTATTTTGTTTTCAGCACATATGTCTAGAAAAAAGATATTGATTGCTCTCGAACTCATTCATCATATGTCTATCTACATTTTATTAATGAAGTATTATAAACATTACAAATTTTCAAAATGACTACAAAATAACCAGCTTTACAATCCCCTTGATTTATTTTGATTTTATTTAGAGTAATGAATATTCTATCCCCCTAACCATAATTAATGTTTCAGAATGGTGCTTATGATAGAAACATCCCTTCAGGTGGAATAAGCCCATTCAAATCTATAGTCGTAGGCACAAGAATAAGAAGCAGGATTGATTGTCTAGTGGTATTTCTGTTTAGGGGTAATTTTTTTATTAGTAAAGGAGGGGTATTTGGGAAGTGGATGATTCTGTAAGGGGGGAGTGGGGTTGGTTATATTTTCCCTTTGTAAGAATGTCAGGATCATTCTTGGGATTCGTTAGGGTGGATATTTGGATCAGAGAGATTCCTCTCTTGCTTAGGAGAGCTCTGCTCTCTAGAAACTTGTCTTCTTGTCTGTCAATTCTTCCATTTTCATTCTCTGATTCCAGGTACCTCAGATACACACTGTATCAGCTTATATCCAAGGAGAGCCAAAACAAATGCATTCATCTAATTTGGTTTAGTTTTCACTAAACCAATCTTAATTGACGTTCACAGGTGAGATTGATTTAGTAACAATAATAACATCGGGGCGCATGTTGTTCTCCAAATTAAAATGAAAAATATGGATGATTAATAAAGAAATAATTTATATCTGAAGTGTCAAGGAATAAAGGGTTCAGAATACTGATGGATTTTTTTGTTTTAAATTGTATAATAAAGAGAGGAACAATAGCTTGCCCTCCAAGTAAAAAAAACGTTCACAGTTTACTATCACAACCTGGTGAGGGGGAACAATAAAGTAAAATACAAAGGGTAAAGAAAACAAATAAGGGATACTAACACATACAAAATCACACTAAATGCAGTCTGTCTAGTGATCTAGTACCATGCACAAAGGCCATAAATTACAGATATTTTCTAAAACTTATGGTACTTTTCTTTGTCATAAACTTGAATGGTTCGTGTTGCATATATCTGATATGTATATTTGTTTAAACATACCCCTGGCAGTTCCTTGGTTCAAAGCATTTCCTAAAGAAAGTATTGTTTGCATAATTCTCTTTAGTTTTACCGAATTCCTGATCTGAAAAAAGAAACAAAATCACAAAAAATAAGAGAGGAACCATGTTGCAAAAGGAGGTTTAAGTAAAAAGGAATAATCATGCCTCTTCTGAAGCAGCATTCACAACACTCAGGCTCTTTCTTAGGTCAGAAACCTACACAAAAGTATTAAGATGGTCAAAATGGTAATAAGTTTAAGTCCATTTTTTTTGTAGTAAAGATAGTAGTAATATATCAACCTGAGAGCGAAATTGAATCTTGAATGAAAAAACTCTGAGCTTGGATTCCACTCGTGGTACTTTCATCAATTCCATTAAGAACTGTAATGAAGAATTTATGAATATATAATTCAGATTCAAGCCCATAAAAGGTAGAAATGCAATTTCCACCATTGAAGATAAGCCATTCATTACAGTTAAAACTGTACAAGCAATGCGATAATTTCAATTTTCATAAATCTTGCACTAACAGAAGAGATCCAAAATACAGGCACTAAACCAAAAGTCGTGAAACCCTATATACCTGTTCACATCTTCCTAACTTCTCCTTCTCCCCATTATAACCCTGTGTCAGAATAAATGGAGTTGTGAAATTTTGGAAAAGAAAGAGGAGACTCACTATAAGTTGAACGTAGCATAATTTTTAACCATAATCAATCTCCCAACCTTGAGTAATTCCATCTCCTCTTTTGTTGGACAGAACTTTATGAGGTTCTCAACCTGATCAGTGTCCAGTGTTGACTCTTCCAGTGCTAGCACAGAGCTCTGTGAACATTTCAAACAAACCATTATTATTGAATATAACACAGAAAATGGTTTAAGGAAATAGTTAAAAGTTCTACAGATGTTTCATATAAAACCAACGAGACTTCTCATTCACTTTATATCTTCCAGAATCACGGCACAGAATAATTATTTCATACATCTTTCCCACAATAAAAATAGTCATTCCAATTAATTTATTAATGTCAAGCCTCATTTAGTGTAAGCTCGAAAAACAAAGATTCTATGATAGATTTTTATTTCTAACAAATGCACCAAAAATTTACTATTTTTAATTTCTAACAAATGCACCAAAAATTATGCTTCGTAAAACTTACAAAATCATTATAAAAGTTTTAGAATATCTTTTAATGATAATCATATTCTGAAAACACAAAAAAAAACAGCATGCCCGCATTATGCTACAGAAATACAAGTTTGAAAAAAGTATTTATGTTAAAACATTCAGATCTTTGTTTATTTCAAAGAGAACCGAAAACCAATTTCCAATAAAGAGGTAATACAGTTTAGCTGAAGAAAAAAAAACAATAATGAAAAACAAGAACAGAATGAGAAGGAGTTTACAGTCCTCTTTATAGTTATGCTATAAAAATTGTGTCAACATTCATAGTTTCCAATGAAAACAAATCACTAATAAATTCTAGGAAGACTCTTAATCAAAAGAACAAAGCTATAAAATATCAAAAGAACAAAGCTACAATTCAATTGTCAATCAAATCATAGTTCTCTTATTAATTAGGACTCAATATTATTTAAAAATAGCATTTGATTTTGTTTCCCACATTATAAGACCATAAACGTAAATGTCAATCTTACCATTAAATCATGCACCGGCACTTTCACTTGTGAAAGCATGATTTCACAGTTATATGCTCGCCTATGCTCAATCTGCAAGGAGTTATAAAATCAATCTAAATCAAAATCAAAAGGATTATCATTTTGTTGTGACCACAAACTATATGTTATTGAGAAAAAAAAATATAAATAGAACCTACTTTAGGAACTACGTCACACAGATAAGTAGTAAACACTCATTATTTCAACATTGCACCATTCAAATGAACTCTTGTAAATATGTGAAAGGGAGAAACTACCACATATACTAGTGGTTTAAGATGGTTGATGATGTAACAGTATCATTCTAAAAAATTTCAAAAGTAATTTTGTGAACATTAACTTTGATTCTTCAGTTTGTCAACTCTAAAGGTTTCCTTCACTGAAAAGCTGATAGATGACACCATTTACAACTTTATGGCTGCATAGAACCAACATAAAATGACAACCACCGGTTATAAGTACTAGGAAATATCGCATTTTCCTAGTAATTATTTCTTGCATTTTCCCATCACACTCAAATGTAAGCAACTAGATTATGTAAATATCCATAAGCAATCTTAGTGGTACTCCAAACTGAATAATTACCAGTTGCACTTTTTCTGATTTAGGCCCAGTTGAGCTTTGGACATTTGACTTTTTGGCAATACTTGAACTTGGGGCTGCCGCTGAGAAGAGATGCTCAAGCTCTGACATATCAATCTCTGGGGCCCTACATTAAGATAATAAAAGGAAAGGCAGGTGAGACACGATAATAATAGAAGAATGATCTGTCCTAAGAAATCAAATACAATAGCCAATCAACATTACTTGGAAGCTTCGCCAGACTTCTGTGTCTCAGCCCACAAACTTCCTTGCACTGCTCTAGATAGTTTCAACCAATGAAGTGGCTTCAACTTTTTTGTGTTATTCTTTGAGTTAATTGTTCGTGATAAAATTCGTCCCTTTAAGTTGGTTGGTGAACTAGATCGAGGTCCTGTTGTGCTTGACACATCACCGTTCCCAGAAAGAGATCCTGGAGGTTTTAGACCTCCTTTACCAAAGGGCAATGGAGGAGGTGGAGCAGCAGGTGCTCCAGGTGGAGGTGGAGGAGCAGGTGCTCCAGGAGGCGGGGGAGGAGCAGATGCTCCAGGAGGAGGCGGAGGAGCAGGTGCCCCAGGAGGAGGGGGAGGCGGGGGAGGAGCAGGTGCCCCAGGAGGAGGGGGAGGAGCTAAAGATTTTTGTAACGATGAATTAGTGTGATTTGAGTAATGTACTTCACTTGAAAGTGGAGGTGGAGGTGGTACTATAGTAGAACCTGCAACTAGCCCAGAGAGACAAGGAGGTGGAGGAGGTTCAAACCTAGTAGGTTGCTCCTCTTTTAGAGAAAGGGGAGGAGAGGGTCCATCTCTAACCTGTGGCTCCACATTCCTATGTGATGAAGGAGAAGGATGGCGTCCAGCTTTAACATGTAGTTCTTTCTTTGGAGGAGGAGGTGGTGGTGGTGGTGGTCTAGCTCGAACTCGTCTATGATCATTTAGTGGCGGAGTGGGAGGAGGAGGCGGAGTGGGAGGAGGAGGTGGAGTTGGAGGTCGTGAAGGGAAAGACTCTATTCTTGTTTTAATAGGAGGAATCTCATCCACATTTTTTGAAGAAAATGACGGAGATGATTGAGTTGAAGTAGTTGTTGAAGCTGAAGGATAGGAAATGGTGTCGGCCGGTGACTTGCTATGAAAAGTAGATGACGATTGGGTGTCAGGTGTAGGGACAGAAATAGATGAATGACTTCTGTCTTGTGATTGGTGTTTTGATTGCAAAGGCAAAACATAAGAAGGGGGCGATTCTGTTTGGCGAGGAGAATCGTGAGCTTCTTTAGCACTAGTGGATTGAGGCCTTAAAGGAGGTGTTCGAGGGGAAAAAGAAGTATCGGTAGAAGATAAGGCAGGATGAGGCGCCTGCAGTTTTATATCAAGATTTGTAGGTCCTGTTGGACATTTATTGGATTCCAAGGTCTTTTTAGAAAATCTGGTTGACTGTTGACAAATATTGTTAGGTGTACTAGGTTGCTGCGGAATACCCTCTACCTTGTTGGTCTTGTCCTCTTTTCTACTCATATCATTATCTGGGGATGTCTTGGGTGAAAATGAAGATTGTACCTCTTCACTCAAATTTCCTTGAGGCGTTCTAGGACCTTTTTCATCCAACCTATCATTCATAGTTGAAGCGCTTATCAGTTGGAGAGCATTTAGTGCAGCATCTGCCTTGGGGTTCATCCAGTCTACATGGCTAAAGATTTCTTGAACCTTGGCAAATGCTTCCATTGGTAGTCCTTCCTTCTCCTCAAAGCATGAGGTCCTATCGGCAATAACTACTGCAGCATCCATCTCTGAGAAAAGGATCTTAATACAAACATAAACCACAAAAATAAATTCACCGTTAGAATGTACAATCAAAAGCATCATGATTATTTTTTAAAACAAGTTGTACCTCAACTCTAAAATCTTTTGGAAAGTGGTCTTCAGCATCCCATAAAATGTCAATTTCATCCCGGTTAAGCATCATAATATTAGATCTAACAAAGGCTGTGTTAAACATGATTCGAAACATCATCCTTTCACGCTCCAGGTCACCATTCAAGTTAATTGTCTCAAGGACAATATCACCTTGAATATGGCAATTGATATCAATTTTAATAAGCTCACTCTCTCCCTGCAACACAATAACAATAAATTGTACAATAATTACATAAGTTATTATATCAGATTCTAGATTCAACTCGCTGGATAGAATAAATGAATTGATATACAATATCTATTAGAACAGCAAAACTTTTGCAAACGGAAATATTTATTAAAATTTAAAGAGCACAAGCCAGTTCTGAACTCAATCTTGTAAGGCCTATATGCATAAGGTGTATTGAAATATTACTAGGATCTCTTAAATGCTGAACATAGATTTTACAAACATATTTCTCCTTTCTTCTTTTAAGTATGCCCCCCCTTTTTCCTCTTATATTTTTGGGATTATCGGTGCCAAGTGCAACCTCTTGATAAAAACCAAGACTTATCTTAAATGTAGCTCCCATATTTGTCAAGGAGGAATGAATAACCAATGTTGTTCATCAGTATCACTACAATCATATGTCAAGGTTGTTGCCAAAACTTAATTATTAAAGCTCAGGTTGATAACTAGAAAAACAAGTTTGAGCTGCAATTTAGTGGTTTATAACTATTTAAAGTTTAAATTATATGAAAAGTGTACAGCACAATTTACAAATATTCTACAAGTCTAAATGGCCTTTTTGCCACAATTTATGAGATTGCAAGTAATCTCAAGAACAGCTACAGATTTATTTCGGCATTTTTTGGCAAAATAACAGTAACGCCAAAGTCTTTTTATCTGCTAAAAACAATTAATTTCAGGATAATAGTTTTCATGATATAGGCAATCAGTGCATGCCTCCTATACAGTACAGGCTCCAAAATAACATCACAAACAAATTGTAATATTAAAAACAGGAGGCACAAGAACCCAGAGCAATCCATTAAAGAGCATGAGGGAAATTCACATACCTGCTTATAGGCCCGGACATTTTTGCTTCTCTTTGGCGTTGAGTACAACATTTTTGGATTTTTATCAGCATTAAAGGGATCCTGTCCATAAATTCTAAACATGGGATGACAACCACCTTCATCGTCGAAGTTTGGGAAGAATCTGAGAATGATGCAGTCCAGCAAAAGTGCCCTGTCCAGAGGAGGCCAATCTAAGGCCACATTCCTCCTGGAAACATACAGCAGATACCTCAGTTGGGAAGGGATAGGATTCAACGGTGACAACAAATGCAGAAGCTCGTGAGGAGCCTGCCTATAAACCATATCGAGAGTCCGCTTCTCCCCAGTATAAACCTTTCTATAAATCAACAATGCAGCCAACATGAAAGCCAAAACAGGCCAACCACCACTTTCACAATGCATCAACAACACATTTTGTTGCCCAAGCGAGAGCCAGCTTTCACCAGACCTCAGAAAGTGGTGGACGAGCTCCATTTTGAGCACGGGAACACCTTCGTAGTGCCGAGGATAGTCCATGATAGTAACGTCATACTCAGACATGATACTTGCCATCTGACTCTTGGTATCTTCCTCACGAAAATTGAAAATCATAATCGAAGCATCAGGCAAGTTCTCCTTGAGTTGACAAACTATCCCATCCATGTACTCTTTATAATTCGCTTCTTTCCAAGCATCCGTGGTGAAGCAGCAATCAAAAACTACATTCACGGAGAATCTTAATTGTCAATTCCAACAACAATCACTAACTCAACTCCTAATGATGATATCAAGTTAAAGTCATTTCACATTTAAAAAATTATTCCCTTTCAAATCCAATTCACGCGTCATTGCCGCATTTCCAAGCAATCAAACAGACACCAAATGTTCCTCGAATCATATATTTTCAATTGCTAAAACATTTTTCACAAATTGAGAACGAGAAAAGCAGAGAAAGTACCGTAAACTCTGTCGCAGATCTCGAGGAGGCCATCTGGAGGCTTGCGGAAGAACAATCTGCGGAGCATAGCCAACGTCCGCGAAGCTTCAGATTCAGGCTTCACTCACCCTATCGCTCGCGATTGATTCGAGAACCACAAATTCTCATTCGGTAGAGGCTAACGTAACGTGACGATTTGCCTTAAGCTTCACGGCACAAAATCACGAAGCAGCGGTTTCGCAGAAAAATGCAAGAATGAACGAAACGAGAGTTTGGATGGATTTATCGTCGCTTCTGTTTCTCTCTTTTTGTTTCTCAGTGAAAAGAAAAGGAAAGTTTTGCGGGGGAGATGGGTCCGTTCGTTTTATTTTTCGTATCGTATCGTAGCTCAATAACGTGACTGCAGCTGAGGTTACCAACCGACTCACAGTCACCGGTTGGTGACGTGGACGCCCTTCCATGATACACGTGTACCGTGATATCCATGACGGGTAATTTAATTACTGTTATTTTCCATTTTCGGAAATTTTCTCGCTCATTTCCCTCTTTCCGTACGCCACGTGTCTCCATCATTGCTTCATGAGTGTTCGTTAGTTGTTCGCACTGGAATGTATATATGTATGTCGGATTTCGTTTCGCGGTCAAAACCTATAACTAATTCTCGATTGCATTATTATTATTATTATTATTATATTACCTTTTTTTTATAATCTGGTGCGTTTATTTTATGAGTTAATATTTATCCACGTTTACCATAAAATATTTTCATTAAGGTAGTAGTAATAAAAATTAACAAATTTATTATTTTGGTCTTCTTAATTTTATGTATACGTTTTATTACTTCTAACTTCCTAACTAATTTCCTCAGCAATCATTAACTATTCCGGTTCCTATTAAAATGCCGGAAAAAAAATAAGATAGTTACCTTTTGAAATAGAATATGTACACACGTGTCATTTAAATTATTTTTTACAAGCATAATGTATATATTACACACACTCTAAAATAATTTTGAGATGGTGTCTTGAAAATAAATAATTCACATATTCTATTAATTTTAAAGAAATACTAACGAGAGAATATGATACATGTATGAGATTTTTAAAAAATATTAAATTATTTTTCACTTGTTATTTTTAGCTCTTTATAGGTGTCCTTGAAATATAAAGTTAGATCCTAAATTTGGAAGAATTAATTATAAGTAATGCGTCATTAATTGATAAGCCAAAGCAAAATATCAACCTAATGTAGGTAGAATTAAAAACACAGTCCCATACAGATAAGTGTTCACTTTTTGTTGTCTATAACAGCAGATAGTTTTTTTATATAAAAATCAATAAAATTAGTTATTTTTTTTCTTAGAATAAAAATAATAAAGAATATGCACTTCATTGTATATAAGTGGGTGCAAATCTCAATCTCAGGAGTCGGTTTTATGGGTTGAATTAGGCTTAAAGTCCACTTTCTTAATATGATATCAGAGTTATTTAAAGATTATCCTAAAGAGTGTTTATTTGACACTTATTGTATATAGGTGGGTGCAAACATCAACCTCATGAGCCGGTTTTGTATATAGGTGGGTGCAAACATCAACCTCATGAGCCGGTTTTATGGGATTGACTTAGGTTTAGAATACACTTTTTAATAGTATAAAATAATATAATTATAAAACATAATCTTCTTTATACATAATTTATTGTTGTTTTGTTTCCCTGCATCTAAACTTTGGAAAGCATCTGCTAAAATGATGTAAAACGGAAGAATTGAGAATATGAGATCTATTTAGCTGAATTTGTGAGGAAGATGGGAAACGGGATTTTAAGTTGAGAATGGTTAGAGGTATTTGTTGTGCTTGAAGATTTATGAATGGTTAAAGTAAAAAAAAAGAAAAAGAAAAGATAGTGAGTAGTCAGAAAATGATGAGAAAGTTAAAGAATAGAGAAATAAAGGGGATGGTTGGGTAAAGGTAGAAAGAAATTATAGTAATAGTGGCTTGTAAGAGACTAATTTGGACCACCAAACAAACTATGTGGTAGCTAAGTATCTTAGAAAGAGGGAATCATAGTTGGGGATTCGTACGAGAATTGGCCAACAACCTTCACTAACACCACTGTCTCTAATGACAACTTATATGGTTGTGTAACAATTTCAGAGCTCATTAACTTTTTCTTGTGTTAGACCGTTATGAGTGTTTTCTAGTTTTCCAAATTAAAGATAATTATATTTTATAATATATAATAAGTGAATACAAACGTAAGATTTATCATAACAAAAGTTTGTTAAACTTACTATCTTATTCGGTCACTCATAAATAGATATATAGTCTTACATACAAGTTGAAAGGTTTTGACGAAAAGGAAGATTGAAAATTCCACATTGACTAGAGATAAAAACACATCTTATAAGTAGATTATGTATTTTGATGGCTAAGAATTTATTCTACATTCCTTGTGTTGTTACTTGTGAATTTGTAGGAGGAAATATTGAAAAAACTTAAATAATTTGTTAAATTTTGAGTGACATCTGAAATAATATTTTATATATAGTTTATAATATTATTTCCATTTTTATTTATAAGCAACAAAAACTTCAATTTAAACATAATACATTAAATTCTAACATTTTTCTGAAATATCATTTGTTAAACTTAGAGTATTCAAGGAAAACTACAAATAAATAAATGAAGTAAAAGTAACTAAAATTTACGTAATATTAGATAGTACGGTTTTTACTTATGAAAACAGAAATAGTAGGTATTAAAATTTGACTTGGATTTAATTTAACTTTATAAACTAATTTATTTGATGATTGTTGTTTTCCTTTATACACAGTTTTCTCCATTTATTTTTTCATTTTATAATAGATTCGTGTGCCGTGGTAGATAATTTAATAATAAATTTAAGATAAACTATCCAAAACTATATTATGAGGTGAAAGAGAATGGTTTTTACATTAGTTATTTAAAATAAGAATTCAAATATTTTTCAAAGAAGGTAATTTATTTTTATAGACAATTTCTTTATGACAAAATACATTTTTTTGGATATTTTTTAAATAAATTGGCACTCTATGACTTTATAGGAGTAATTGAATTACTTAAAATGAAAAAAAAAAATCCCAAATTTCACAAAAAGAATAAGGATTTAAAATTTTTCAAATTCTTATAGTCAAATATATTATCTTTATATTCATTTCTCAAGTCGATTTTAGTTGGCTAACTTGAGTAATATCAAAACATTGTTGAAATAATCACTTTTTTTTTTTTTTATGGATATCAATTATTGTTAATTTAAATTGTTAGAATTTTATCGACCACTATTATTATGTAGTGCATATTAAGCAGAGTTTTTTTAATTAATGTATTTTTTTTTTTTTAAATAAAAGCTTTCATGTTAGGTATCACTATGCCACTTAAGATCTCAGCTAGGCTGACACCTCAAGTAACAACAATCATTTACCATCATATGAAAAAAATATTATTAAACAAAAGAAAAAAGAAAAAGAAAAAAATACAAAAATAAGGGGAGACTAGACCAAAACCCATATGTTAACAAAAACGATATATAGGTAGACTATACATATTTATAAAGAATTCTAAGAACAGACAAGGTGGAAGCCTATTATACCAAAGAAAAGGTTCTCTATGAAAAAATCCTAAATTAGTCAACTTATCAGCACACGCATTTCCTTCACGAAAAATATGAGTA
>Ga0123342_1000633_pt1 | contig 56474 bp, 19 predicted proteins | sample Turbeawhitnodule_FD_89960 | JGI IMG/M metagenome (GOLD analysis project Ga0123342, IMG submission 89960) | Root nodule microbial communities of legume samples collected from Mexico - Turtle bean Mexico white nodule | ecosystem: Host-associated > Plants > Roots > Nodule | place: Mexico: Nepantla...
AAATATATATATATATATATATATATATATATATATATATATATATATATATATATATATATATATATATATATATATATATATATATATATATATATATATATATTACTTATATATAGACACGCATAGACATGTGCTTAGATTACAACCTTAAATCATTGTAGCACCGAGGACAGAGACTGAAACTCATTTAGCCATGGGAAGCATTTTGAAATCATTTGAATGGCTTTCGTTGTTTTTTCTAATGATCTCAGTTAATGTGTATGGTTTCAAAATTCCAAGGTTAGGAACGTGGCGAAGAAGCAAGGAACGTGAGGCCCAGATGAGTTCTTCTTCATCAGACTTAGGAGATGATCATGACCACCTCAAAACATTTTACTATACCCAAAGACTCGATCACTTCAACTACAGACCAGACAGCTACCACACTTTCCAACAAAGATATATTATCGATTTCAAGTACTGGGGTGGACCAAAATCAAGTGCACCCATTTTTGCATTCTTTGGTGCAGAAGGACCAGTGGATGACGATATACACTATGTTGGGTTTCTCAGAGATAACGCTCCTCAGTTCAGTGCTCTTATTGTTTATATTGAGGTAATAATTAACAACGTTATTAAGGAGAGTACATGCAATTGAGATAACAGCATTATTTAGTAACAAGCTACCACTTCTTCTTTTTTACAATGAATAAATTGTTGTTTTATGTATGTTTGTTTGTAAACAGCATAGGTATTATGGGAAATCAATACCATTTGGGTCAAGGGAAGAAGCAATGAGAAATGCAAGTACTCGCGGCTACTTTAACTCAGCCCAAGCAATAGCAGATTATGCTGCTGTGCTTCTACACATCAAGAAAACTTTGTCTGTTCAGAATTCTCCCATTATTGTTATTGGAGGCTCTTATGGTGGAAGTAAGTACACATTTAAAAGGCAAATTAAGAGAGATTCATTTATGGAGTTGGAAATTCTACATTAATCAAGTAAAAAGATAAATGATACAAACACAAAAGCCCACAAACTTAATACTGAAGCTTTTAAGTTGAAAATTAACATACAAGTGTTAATACAAAGGTTCACTAAAACATTATTTTTCTTTTCAATTATAGTATGATGCATCCAATTATGATATGTATGATTGACAATATATCAGCACTTATATTCATAACCTAAGACTTGAATACAACATAATGTATTCATCCTCTTTGTAGATAAGACTGATTTTTTCTAACACTACTAAAATTTGGTTAGTGGAAAATCATGTCCTTGAATAAATCCTTGGTTGATAAATATTAGTTGAGTAACAAGATATGGAGATAAAGTTATTCGTGTCATGCAGTTTAGATGATACTCTTCTGCATAATTTCAGCACTTCTATTATTAAGATATGGCTTTATTAAAGATATTAGTTTTTTCAATGACATTTTGATTTTGCTTATGTGTAAGTGTAAGGGGGTTTCATTCAACTTTGTCTTCTTTTAAATATATTACGCAGTGCTTGCATCATGGTTTCGCCTAAAGTATCCCCACATTGCTCTTGGTGCTCTTGCTTCGTCAGCACCGATTCTTTACTTCAATGGCATTGCCCCAAAAGCCGGATACTACTATATTGTGACAAAGGATTTCAAAGTAATATTCTTTTAAGCTGTTTTATTTCAAAATAATAAATATTTTTATGTTATTTCAAACTAAAAACTTTGCATGGTTCAGGAAACCAGTGAGACGTGTTACCAAACTATAAGTAAATCATGGTCTGAAATTGACAGAGTTGCTGAGAAGCCTAATGGTCTTTCAATTCTGAGCAAGAGATTTAAAACTTGCGAGTAAGCTTAGTTTGTGCACAATCATCTACTAATTATAATTATTTGATTAAAAAATTAATATGGTGGTTTTGTTTTTTCTGTTCCAGGAAATTGAGCAAAAGTTTTGAGCTGAAGGACTACTTAGACTCCTTATATACTGACGCGGCTCAATACAATTTCCCTTCTGAAAACCCAGTTAAGGTTATATGTAGTGCAATTGATGCTGCTGCTAAGAAAACCGACATTCTTGGACAAATATTTGAAGGTGTTGTTGCTTTTATGCGACATCATTCATGTTATGACATGAATGGATATAATCATCCAACTGAAACTAACCTAGGTTGGAGATGGCAGGTAAATGTTATTTAGTCTCTCCATAATAACCTTAATTTCAATCAGTATCAGAAATCATATTAAGTATAAATTTTAAGTAACTATTATAAAAATCAATATCAGAAATCATATTACATATAAATTTTAGCAACTATTACAAAAATCAACACCATCTTCTTTTGTTTTTGTTAGAGATTTCATATATGGAGTACAGATAAGAACATTTCATAGTATATAAGTGGATGCAAACCTCTTACTTATAAGTCGGTTTTAGAAGATTGAATTAGACTTAAAATTCACTTCTTAATATGACTCATTTAGAGTCTTTTCTAATGAGAGTTTGTTGATCTTATTAGATCATTGTTATCAAATCACTATTAAACCACCCATAATTATATAAGTGAAACTTAAACCTCACCTTATAAATTGATTTTATAAAGTTGAATTAGATTTAAAGTTCACTTCTTAATACCGTCATCATTTATATTACTAATTGTCGAAAAGTTATGTGTGTGTTTGATTAGATCTTTTCTAGTTACAGTTCCATTTTTGTTATGACAGTTCTATTTTCTTACACATCCCTAAGTGATGACAGCATTAAATTCCTTTATTAAACCAGAAGAAACACCGTCTATCCCTTATATTAAAAGCCACATTCATGATAAATTATGTTTAATTAACTTGATGAACAGACATGCAGCGAGATGGTTATGCCAATAGGTCATGAAAGGAACGATTCAATGTTCCCACCAGCACCTTTCAGCATGAAGAGATTTGTTCATGAGTGTAGGAGCTTATATGGTGTCCTTCCTCAGCCTCATTGGGTCACCACATATTATGGGGGTCCTGTAAGTTTCTTCCATGTATCATCATTCTTCTCCATCAAACATACATAAATATAATTCTCTTAAAATGTTCCATAGTTTCCATACATAATTACTTTGTATGATTACATATAAAATATTGATACTTTTGGTATATATGAAACAAAATGCAGGATTTGAAACTGATTCTCCATAGGTTTGCCAGCAACATCATATTCTCCAATGGATTGCGAGATCCTTACAGCTCTGGCGGGTACAGTAAATATTTTCTTCAGAAACCATTATTTTCTTCCAACTTGTTTCTATTAACTTCCTTTCATGAATCGCAGGGTCTTGGAGAGTATTTCAGATAGTGTCGTTGCTGTTACCACTGTAAATGGTACTTTATCTTCTTTAAATCATATATATACACACACACTAAGATACAGATCAATCACATCCTTAATATCACACTACTACCATTGTAAATCTATAAAAAAAAAATAGACTTTTTAGATAAGTTTCTAGAATAAATCAGACCCTAAAATAAGATTTACTTCAAACAAACAATTTAAGTTTGCATGTTTAGTTTAGAAAAGCACAGGTTGAGGAGTTGACTAAAAACTTGACCAATTTCCATGCATGTAATGCATTTATGATGAATTTACATAACAATTTCAGGGTGCCATTGCTTGGACATACAATCAAGAAAGGCAAATGATCCAGAATGGTTGGTGAGGCAGAGAAATAAGGAGGTCAAAATAATCAAAGGTTGGATTGCTGAGTACCAAGCTGATCTAATAGCACTAACTAAACAAACCAAAGCACCAACACCCAGAAAAAGTTAATTGCTCCACCAACATATATTCTTAATGAAGCCAATTATAGTGTTCCATTAAAAAGCAGTAACCAAGATTGTGCTACTAAAGTTCAAACCACCAACTAAGTGTGGGTTAGTGATGAATGGAGTGCATGTTCAATTGAACTGTATAATGAATAAATAAATAAAGAAATGGATTATTATAATGTATAAGGATTTGAACTTGGTTTTCTTACGCGGAATGCACCTGAAAAGCATTTGAGAGGGAACATAACGCAATCATGCTTCCTCCCTGCAAGCACGCACCAATGAATGCCACCTCTTCTCAACACCATTTTTATCTGTTCCTTTATCTTCTGTGTGTCTTTAAGAGACAAAATTATATATATATATATATATATATATATATATTATCAAAAATAAATAAATAAATTAAAGGCACAACCCTTATACATAGCTCATTTCCACATATACTACCTACCAAGAAAGCAGTTGGCACAGAGGCCTAAACTACCTTAGCTCTAGCATTAAAAAAAACTAAGATAAAAACTGTTACAATCTTCACAAAACCAAGCTTGAAAAACTACTACCGGTCCAAATACCTGAGGCACCCCACGTAAGCATCCATTATGCAGCAGAGAGCTTAAATTATGCAGCTTAGCTCTTGTGCAGCCCAATTATGCAGAAACATGGCTGCTGCAAAATTCAAATAAGCACCAGATTTTGGTTTTGTAACTACAACCATGCCCTGCCTCACATTCTTGGGCTAACCATACCACATAAAGGGTCACAGCTTTAGACCTTCGTGCCCCTTTAAGGATAATACCTGTCCAAATGTTAAAACAAAGAGCAGAAGATGCAATTGGACAGCTTGCCACTAGGCCTTGGTTTACCAAGGCTTAGAACATAAACCACAACAAAAAACTCTTCCAGGTCCCTTCATATGCTACCTTCCGACCTCCTAAACTAACCGATACCTTCGACAGAGGATAAATTCTGCATAGCTACATCTCCAGGAAAATTCCCTCTTCCTTCATCTTCCATCTTCTAAAGCATATAGTCACAATGTTTGCAGCAGTTACCGACTAAATCTGCTACTCCAAAAACTCCCCCACAAGTTACTACAGCAGATTGACAACCTTTGCACCTACAAACTTCTACTCTGCATTGGTCACCGAGATATGAACCACACTGCACCTGTCCACACAAAGGCATCAGAACCTAAAACCACTAGGCCGTTACTTCGTCCTCTACATCAGCAACTTTGCAAGCATTGGCCAGGGTTCAAGTGCAAATCCGAAAAAGCAAAATTAAAGAATGTCACCCTGTGTTTCAACCTTAACCAAGAAAGAAGTTGAGCGGAGTGAAAGATTTCTTCCATATTGGGAATCAGGAACCCTTGTTTAAAGACAACCAGATTTCTCTGTTGTCAGATATACCTTCCAATAGCCATCCACATTTCCTTCCAAACCTGATTCTGCTTGATAGACAAATGTACTAAGTAAAAGTTCTCAAAGTGACATTTTAGAGACTTATGTTGGACAAACAGAAAACGGATACTAAAGCATAGAGACCAAACTCATAGACAACAGATGTTGGGAGAATTCTTACGCCGCTTTACAGAGTGCACATACCAAAGAGTTAAAATCCACACCTCTCCTTATAAGATTAATACTAGTTGGTATTTTATCTAGTAAAATCCTCCAAGCGGTTGTTAAGGCTTTAGGCATTGTTTTTGCCTGCCACAAGAGATTAAAAACGCCATTCGGTGGAATTTCTTGCTAAATAATAGCTTAAAAACGCCATTTGTTGGTGACACACTGAATAATAGCTTAAAAAACGTTAGTGAACTACTTCAAGTGATGTGCGTAATTGCTAAATACTATATGTATTCCAAGTATAAATACTTACATGGATATACGTATAATGTAAAATACGATGAGCCATATTTATATATTATATAATTATGAATTATATAAATTGGTAATAAAGATTTATGCGCACAAGAATGTTTCAATTTTTTTTAGCATAAAAATGTATTTTATGACTGGTTCAAAAGGATTTGTTCCTTATTTTTACAATCATAATAAAAATTTATATAATAAATTTGAGTTTTTAAAAAATTAATGTATTTCTCCTTTTTAAAATTGTGTAATAATCGTTCTAGAATTGTCACAAATTCTACAAATATTTTTTTGAATTTTACACTTTACTATAAGTTTCAGTGTCTGATACATGTGTCCAACATAGACACGTCATTTAAGAGGCGTATTCGAACCTTATTGATTTCACCTATAGCATATGTTTAAAGTTTTTCACACTATTAATAATTTATGACATAATATTGCCTCTCTCCCCAATTATATTAACAAATTTTTTTAATCTATCCTCACATAAATTGCTTTAGTAATTTGTGAATGAATAGAATAAATGCATTGGATTTGTTAAAAGAGTATCAAAAAGACATATATTATTACTACTATATTGAAAAACATTAAAATGTAGATAATTTAGGACGGAAAGGAATTATATAATAGTGTTTATTATGAAACAGTTTTATTAAAATAGTCTTACTTTTTTAAAATGATTATAAATATATTCCTAGGTATTTTAAGATACTATATTTATTAGAAGATAAAATTGGAATATTTTTTAAATATTTTATTGAAAATAAAAAGTTAATCAATGTAGATTTTTTTATTGCTAAAACATCGATCTGAAATCAATTTGAAGGGAATATGTTACACAGTAACAGCGTAACAATGATTTAATATTGGTAGAAATTAATTTGAGAATTTGTGAATACAGAGTACAAAACAAATACAAGTATAATAGTTCTATACTTTCTTAAAAAGATAGACATTTGTTAGGCAATTGCTTCCTTCATTGAATGATTTTAACCCTGCACCTAATTAATCTCTATAATCTTCACTTCAGAATTGGAAATCCAGAATGAACTATAAACAATACATTTCAGAATTTTTATTTTTTTTCCTAAATGAAATTTCGAAAACAAAATTGAAAAATCAAAATCCTATTCGAGGTACGAAGATTCATAATATAAATAATACATTTCGAAAAAAGAATTTCAAAAATCAAAATTCAAAAATATATTTAAAAAAACAAAAATCTAGAAACATATTCTAGAAAAAACTATTCCAGAAAACCTAACCTGAAAAATGTTCTAAAAACTCAACTCAAATTCAAAAATATATTTCAAAATATTAAATTCAGAATATATTTTGTCCTGCACTCCCTACTTCTAATTAAAAACTAAAAAAGACATTTTGATTATTTCTTATCAATAGAGTATAGGTTCAAAATCATTGTGTACATGTAGCAATATTTAGGAGACTGTTTCTTCCTGCACATCCTTAGGTTCTTTTGCCACCCCATATAGTAGTTTTCGGATTATGTAATTCAGACACATATTTGAAAAAAGACTTCTAGATTATGTAATTCGAAAGTTAAAAAAGACTTTCAGATTACATGATCCAAAAACTAATCATGCATCTGAAAAAAAGTTTCTAATTTACGTAATCTGAAATATTACGGAAGGTATTTTTAAAAATATGAAATTTTATGGAGGTGAGAGAAGAATAAATGGAGGTGCAGGAAGAAACAGCCTATTTAGGATTCAATATTTAGGATGCATGTGTAAGCTGGACTAAACTCATTATTAAAATTGGGCAAATGCTCCCTGCACCCAACATGATTTTAAAAATTCCAAAAATACCCTTTATTCCGGAAATAAAAATTCGGAAGTGAAAATAATGCATTCCAGAAAAATAAATCTGGAAGAGATTTTTGTGTTTTGGATATAAAAATTCGGAAAAAAAACAAAATTTCATTCCGGATAAAAAAATCTGGAACTGAAAATAATACATTCTAGAAAAAATTATCCAGAAGAGATTATTGTGTTCCGGAAAAGGGGTCTAGAATGTAATTTTATATGTATCCCATTTTTTTAAGGGTATTTTTGGGTTTTCCCCTGTGATTGGGTGCAGTGATATGGTGCAGGAAACAATTGCCTTAAAATTGATCAAAATCTTTTGGTTTGGGCATGCTGATAAAAATAATTTAAAATGATTAATTTTTCTAAAAAATATAAATAATATAAAATTCATCCAGTTTGTGGGTTTAAAGAAATACTTACTTTTACAAAAAAAAAGTCACTAGTTTAACAGGTTATCCGAACCCTTGAACATTCATACTGTTATTGCTTCAAATTTATTAAAAAATACAAAATCACGAGTAAATTTTTTTAATAAGTCTAAACCAGTATTTATCTGATAATAAACGATGTGTTTAGGAGAGTTTGTTAAAAATTGAACATAGGTTGTGCACGTAACAGAGTATTTTCCTTTTATATGTATGATAAATTTGTATAGAATGAATTACGATTTTAAGACCTTTATAGATAGAAAGGGAAATGGAAGAAAATAGATGAGAATGTTTTACAGAACAATAGAGATGACTGCTGAAATTAAGGTTTGTTAAATCATTAATTAAAAATAGTTTCTAATATTTAATGAAAGTAATTTAATCAGTTATTTACATGACTATTATTATTATTAACATATTATTCGAAGGGGTTTATTAACACATTTTTAAACTTAATCAGATATTCGTTTTGACACTACAAAGGTGATGAAAATTTAATATGTGCCACGTAATAAATTTATGATTTTTTATTTAAAATTAAATAAATAAAACTTCGCTTCAAGTTATTTCTTAATATAAAAAATAAATACTAGTAATTATCAAAATACAAATTTTTCTTATATTTTTTCAATTTTTTTTACTTTTCATCACTATCTCTAAAAATAACATCTCTTTTTTACTCAAATGTTATTTCTTTTTATCTCATTTTTTTGTCTTTATTTCACTTTTATCTAAAATAACTGAATTGATTACATTTCGGTGCATCCGGTGAATTAGGATGAAACCCTGCAAAATTTGTTCACTTCATGCATATACAGAGATATGATTTGACAAGAGAAATTCTTTTTACATTTTGATTTCTTAAAAAAATTTGCTTTTTTGGCCTTGTTCAACTTAATGTAATCTACTTAAAATATCAGCTTTCATCAACAACATTTGTTATTTTGTGAGGGCCATTAGACTAACTGTTATCAATGAATAATTGATTTTTTTTTCTTTTTGTTGTGTTCTTCTTCCTTCCTCTGAGTGATGTTCTTCAATGATCAAGTGATTGTTCAATATTTGAATACAATTAATACTGGAATAATTATGTATATTTGACTTGATTGTTACACTTATCTGATGAATCTCTTTATTGTTAAACCTAAATTAAAACATTAATATTTTGTATTATCTAATTTTTCATACAATATAATCATTATTAATATACACTTTAGTTAATACATCCTGGGACCATTTGGTTGATAGGTAACCACCCTATGAGTACAACATTGATTATAAGATTATAAGCAGAAACCAAAAGCTGAACTAAACCAGGGGAAGAAAAAGCTATTTTATACCATGTGTATGCATTACAATCAGTATTACTGTGAAGTAATTTACAATACTGCCAAAAGTGAAGGGTGATCATCTGATTCTACATGATAACAGAATCACCTTGAGGATAAACTGGACAAGCCTATTGTGCAGAGAGGATGCACAGACATTCAAATTGATGTGGTCTTGGCTATTGTGACAAATATATACCGACAAAAGAATATGCATATGACAAAGAATATCTCTTACAATGTATATATGCTATAAGAATCCAAAGCAGTAGATTAGTGTTAGATGCACAAGGAAAGCCAAGAACCCTGTCCTTGTCAATTGAAGTCCATCGCGTAAAGAAATGCTTCCACCCACCTCTCCAGCATTCACATATTCACTTCTGCCAGTGCCAGTTGCTGCAGAAACATTCACTGACAAAGAACCTACGTTGTTGAATTTGAAAACAATAGCATCAGAAGCTAGTGTTAAAGATAAATTAAAACAAAGTTGGCTCTTGTTTTTATGTTGGTCCCACACTCAGAATAACAAAACGGAAATTCTTGGTTGAGTTGAAAAAAGCATGAACTTAAGAGCCTCATGAAAAAGGTAAATTATGCCATCTACTATATGCTTTTCTGGTAGTGTGGCTGAAACTTACAGTCGAAGTTAGCCCATCCAATCCGTTGACCAGCCAGATCATAAACAACAATTTTGTCTTTTAATACGAGATCTGCCACGACAGAAAATGATGTTAGTCGTACACTTGAAGAAAATATCCTAATGATGTTTTTTTGTACAAGAAACAAATAATTGAAAATAATATTCTGCCAGGTCAAATCCTCATGATAGTGAGTCTGAGGAACATGGCGGGGGAATAAGGTAAAAACAGGAGGGGATTGTAATATGACACTTTGCTATAAGAGGTCCAAAAAATCTAATCAATATAACAATTTTCTTTCTAAATATAGGCTCAAGCTTCAAACTTTTAACTTGTGCTCAATCAAAAAGCAAAAATTAGTCCATTTATTCATGCTAGATGTCAACATAAAAGAGATGGATACAGAACATAATGTTTTCAAATTGGTATGAATGTATTATACCTCCTAGAATTGTTACCCCTTGACCCTGGATTTTCTGAAAACCAATACACCACACTGCTGCACCACCCTGTAACATGCATAGGTTCACCATAGCATTTAGTGAGGTCACATATAGTACATAAAAGTTGGACAATACAAAGCAGTGTACGTGAAGAACAAATGAATCAAAGCTGTCAGCAATATCTGTTCTCAAGACGCTCAAATAATCTAAGAAATAGCAATTGAAGTTTGAATACTTACAATAGAATTCTGTTGTATCAGGTAGTCTTGTGGTCTTAAAAGCATAGATGCCCCACCGGCAAAGTTCAGACTTACTTGAGGAAAAACATCAGTGACACTGAACACAGTACATACAAACGGATTTAGAAAAAGAGACTATGAAGATGATCCACTTTTTAGAACCCAATTACCAATGGGAAAAATAAAATAAAAAAGAAAGTCCAAAAAAGAGAAGCAGGAAATACTCAGCCTAACCTAGTGGTGAGTAAGTAACACTGATTTCCCCTGGAGACAACAGTGCGTACAGATTGTGGAATTGTAGCTGTAATCTGCATTAATGAAAATAAGCATTCTTGCCATCAATAATTGATAAACCTCCAACCTAGAAAAAGCATGCAATGATTGATAATTATTGCATCACGATAAACATTAAAGCTATGTTTTGGATAAACTGAATTACTTAAAATTACCTAACTGAAACTCACCGCATTGACAAAAGGATCATAAGCCTCTTCAGCAAGGTACGCCAAAGTTGTTCCAGAATCAACAATGGTACCTCTGCTGTTTGATGTTGCAAAAACTGATGAATCAATTTGCAAAGTCTGGCCATTGACAGAGATGCTCTGTAGATTTAAATTGTAATGAGGCCTGAAATATTTGCAAAGGAACGAGTTAGTCTAAACACTTCTACAGAGGGACATTCTTTCTAGACTCCTCAGAACAGATACCTAAGCTCAGTAATACGCTTAATTTCCCAGTTCCTTATCCAGCTTCTGTACAAAACTTTGAATATACAATAATGAATCTACATCTTACTCTGGCTCGTGACCACCTAATTAACCACTGACTAAACTTATCATCAACCTTGCACATGGCATGACACTATACCAAGAGCTCTCACCAGAGTACATGACAAATTTATAACATACTATCCTAGTTTCATAGCCAAAATTTTGTGTCAACTCTATATCTTCGTTTTGATATTCCACTCATCACAATCACATTCCAAACCTGTAAGCGATTGCAACATTCTAGATTGACAGACAGAAACTTTATTTTAAATCTTGGTTCAGAATCCTAGATCACTGGAAGACTTCCGGTATTGAATATTTGCTATCAATCAGTAGTGCTGAAACTTTTATGCAGACACTTTATCAGACTCCCAAGTACAAAAGCACAAACTTCCATTCACTCACTACATTTACCAAAGAATCTGGATTACCCCCACCCTGCAAATATTATTTTTACCAAACAAACACTAAACACGTCTTTTTTTCCTGATGAAAGGAACTTACTGTGCTGGAACAAGTGAGGTGTAAACTATGTTTGGCTCCACAATCTCACCAAGAACCAATATGCCTCCTCCACTGCTATCTCCTTTCAGACAATGGGAGAATACTCTTGGAGCTATCCCTTGTGAGGAAAGCTGAGAGATGACAGACATTTCCTGTTGCCCAAATCCAAATATTCCATCGACTGCTCTATCAGACTTTGTCAAGTCCCCAGTCTGCTGGTTGCTACAACTGTTCCATTCACAATTCAACACTTCCCAAGATTAAACCAACTAACATAGGAAAACCAGAATAGTATCAATCAACCATTTCAGACTAATGAAAGCTCACCCAAAAACTACAGGCGCTGTAGAGTTAGTGGTCACAGATCCCTCAAAAATAGTTTTCAAATGCATCATATCTGACACATAATACCCTGATGTACCACTTCCATCCCCATACTGGAAAGTGTATGAGCACTGGTTGTTCTGACTGGAACAGCTGGCATCTGATGACTGTATGCCACTATTGCACCTTTGGTCAGAACAAGCGATCAGTGAAGACGTTGATGAACTCCCAGGGTCAAAAAAATTTAGCTGAATCTGTAACAAAATCCAACAACCACAATATTCACAAATTGTAGGTGGTGTATATTGTTGACCTTACTACTCTACAAACATACTTCATGACATCAAATTAGGTCACATAAAACTTCTCAACAAGTACTTCTAGACGAAAATGAACATGTAAAAATTAGTTTATCTGGAAATTAAAATCAACAAGAGGCTCAATGAAATAGTTTATAGGTAAGCTAGTTTAAAACTTGAAGAGAAAATCAATTCATTTGAAAAACTTATTTTCTTCTTTTACAAGTATTTTACAAGAAGATTATTGAAACAGAATCTTGATAAATAGAAAAATTGCATTTACCTGAAGCCCACTTGTTTGAGGACAACCACTGCAGGAGTTACAACTAACCCAGAGAACATCACTGCCAGTGTCAATCTGCACATTAAATTCCACTGGAGGAGTACCCAACTGTACCTTTGTAAAGTAAAGCCTGCAATAAGCCATTAATTCCAAATTTCAAAACTCAAACAATTACTATATAATTCAAAGGAAGGCCACAGATTAATCAAAAGTATTAACACATGAATTCGATATGAATAGAAAAGTGCTCATTCAGAATCCAACACAAATCCAAAAGCCTCTGAAATTGATTCAACTACACGAAACCAAAAAAAAATGGTGAAAAGTAAAAACAGAAGAACCGACAAAGTTTACCCGACTTGGAAGGGATCGTAGGTGCCTTGGACGGAGAGATCAACGACGCCGTTTGAAGACTGCAATATTCTGCGATGCCTCAGCGCGTCGCGCGCTCTCAGCTGACTCAACTCCACTCCGTGATTCGTCGGAAACGCTCTTTCCAGAGTCAGACTCGCCGGCGATCCGGCAGCAACCTCCGCCGCCACCACCAACAACAACGCGGCGGAGATTGCAAAAGCCGCCGCTGCCATTGGTATCGTAATTAATATTTTTACTATATGTAACTTACGTATGTACGTATATGTACGTATGTGTAATATGTGTAGGAAAGAAGAGAAAAGGGAATTAGAATTTAGACACTAAAGAAGAAGAGTGTGTGGATTTGAAGGTTGAGGAAGACGATGATGTTTTTGTTCATTGTAATTGAAGAGACAACGTTATTTGTAATGAAGTTTGTTTTGGAACAAGGAAGATAACAGAACAGAGAATTTGAGTTTTCAACTATGGATTACGTAAAGTTATGATTCTGTGTCTATCGTTTGCTTTTATTAATGTTTTGTTCGTTTAATTCAACGGAACTTCATAAACCAACACTACAACTACGTGTTACATAATCATGTGCGTCCGTCGCACGCGTTTTTATTTTTATTTTTATTTTAGCCACTTTTTTAGTTTCGGAAGTTTCTTTTCTGGTCAAAACAGATACACTAAAACTCCTTTCACTCCTATTTAATCACTGAATTTTAACTAAATAACAAAAAAACATAGTTTATTATTTTAGCATAAATATGGTTTTTTACGGTTTAACCAAAGATTTCTAATCAAAAAATGTGTTTATTCCTTTAAATTAAAAATAACTTTTTTATTGTTAATATTATATGAGACCGATTAATATTTGTGACACTTTTAAAAAAACATTCCAAAATCTAAAATAAATAAATGTTATTATTAGCTGTCTTCAAATTAAATTTTCTGATAAAAATGATGATTTCAAAAATTAAAAGAATGAAAATAAAAATATATATTTTATAGAGACTTAAAAACATAATTTACTTATATTTTAAAGATAGAGAAAACTTAATGATTGCCTTTTTAGTTTTTAAAATATATGAATTTAATCTCTTTTATCCTTGCACTTGATATTTATTTGCGATTTTTAACTTTCGTCAAATTAAAAAGAGATTATATATAGAGGAATGAAAGATTAAATTATTTAATTTAAAATGACAGAACCAAAATCAAATTTGGTTAAAGCTACATGAATCAAAAGAACACTTGTTTTCAGAGTTTCAATATAAAATAATTACATTTTGAATTGTTCAACAAAATCGATTAAACTTCCGTGTTGACATGGAATCAACAATTATAGGGTTTTGTCCAATAAAAGTTATATTATTTCAATCTTTTCGCGTTTTTTAAGCGATTCTAGACTCAATAGTCAAACGCAAACACACTCGTCTTATTTCTGTATCAGGCAAAGCAAGAATACAAGTTGGAGCATAATAATACTTAACCTTATATTAAAAGTTATGAACATGTAATCAGTGTTAGTAGCTAATTTGAAATGGTAATAGTTAATGTAAAACATAAATTAGATAATAACTAATGTTAAATATTAATTTAAATTCTACTTTATAATTTTTTATTAATAATAAAAAATATTTAAATATTAATAATGTTTTAGTTTATAAAATAGTATTTAACTTAATATAAAACTAATATTTTTTATTTCTAAATTATTGATATTTAATAATTTTGTTGTAATGCAAGTGATTTTTATCTTTTAGAAATCAGTTACCTTGTTTTTTATTATTTAGATTTTTTTCCGACAGATTAAGTATTTAGCTATAGGTTTTATTATTAACGTTGATCTTATTTAACCCGTCTCGAATTAAATTTTATTTAATTAAAATTATTTGTTCGGTTGGTTAAAAATAAAATAAAATAAATAACTAAATATGATTAAGGTAGCTTATATGATTACATTTTTTAGTAAATCAGCTATCAAATGATATAAAGGTCGTTTATATGATTTTAATATTATATATAGTGATTGTGTGTTTAGTTAGTTATTGTTTTAGATTTTGGGGTAAATTTCACACTCTTTATCACTTTAACTTAAATAACATCATTTTCCCAATGTATCACTTTTATAAATTGAAATAAAATAAGAATATAAAATTAACAGTTTATTAAAATTTGAGAATGCCAAATGGATTTTTTTTAAAAGATTCAAGTATTATAATTTTGGAATGCAAGAAATAAACTATAAAAGTGAAAATATAATTTATAGCTAATTATTTACAATAATGGTAACACTCCAAAATCTTGTAATTAACAATAATAACAGAGATAATAGAACAATATATATATATATATATAAAAATTATCTCTTATATTATCTATAAATTTACATGTACTTCTATAAAATATAACTACAATAATTCACATCGTGACACATACACTATAATGGTCAAATATAATAATTATAAGTTTTAGTACAGATATTATTTCACACTCACATGAATATCTAATCTTCTAACATAATTACATACTAAAGCATAACTAACATATTTTTATACTAAAAATAAAAATTACAAATTGTTATTGAATCACTTTATCCAAAATACAATAAATCAATTGCATCTTAATTATTCAAAGTTATTTCTTACATTTAACATCTTTTAAAAAAATTCATTACACATGTTATAATAGAGATTAACACTTTATTATCAGAAACATTATTGATAAAATAAATTAATATCAATTTCTATAGAGATTAACACTTTATTATAAAAAACATTACTGTTGGAGATCCCACATCAACCAGAGATTAAGTTTAAAGTCCATTTCGTAATAATTATTGATAAAATAAATTAATATCAATTTCTATGTCTTATTTGTATTTATTATAGAAATAGAAATTCAGCGTTTTATCTCCTAGTATTTTGATCTATGTCTCATTATACATTCATAAAAGGTCATCATACTACACTAAGTATCTACATACAACAAACAAATATTATAATGTATATAATACTATCGAATGACATGCATCAATAATTACATTTCAAATTGTACTAAATACCATAAAATATTCATCATGTTATTCCAAATAAGCATGTAAACATAAGTTCTTTATTTATACATGTTTAAACACAAAGAATATTGATTGAGAGAAAATCATAAAAAAATAGGTTTATTCTTTGTCTATCTCTTATTTGAATAAAAAATTCGATTGAACGGGAAATCTCTCAATTGAAAGCTAGGATTATGAAAGAACGAAACACATTGACATTGACTATCATGTGATTTGTGAGAAAATAAAGACAAATTCCTACATCTCCTACCTATTCAATCTTCTTATCAACTAGCAGACATGTTTATGAAAACCTACAACAAGTTCCCATCCAAAATTTTGTGAACAAGCTTGGTATGATGAGTATACATCATCCAGCTTGAGGAGAGAATATTGAGAAAGGAATGCAACCCTATAAAAAGGGGAACATCTCTTTATTGTAAATGTGATATACAATAACAGAAATAAAATAGAGTTTATTTTTTATTGTTGTTTTGTAAAGAGTCACTCTTTACATTCAGATTGCATGTTTTGTCTTGATTAGTGTTGAATTGTTCATTCTTCTGTTTGTACCATGGAGGATACTCATGTTAAGAGTAGCACTCATCTACCGAATGATTTGTTCTGTGACAATAAGAACACTGTGTTTGATTGATTATTTGATCTTCCTCTACCTCTTCCTTGGCCACACCATGCATTTCCCCTTCCTGGAGTCTTTCAAAAAATCTGATTTTGATTATGATTCTGGGGTTTCCAAGAACCATGTTCTTGTTGTTCTATTTGACAAATTTTTCATTAGTATTCAGGAGAACCTTTATGTCTATAGTGGCACCTGTAGGTTGTCTTTCTTGTTGGAAAACTAGAGAGAAAACTATGTTCATATTTGGGAGAGGATCCATAAGTAAAATTTAAGTCTTAACAGTATTATAGATCTCTCCAAGACCCTTTAGAAAAGGGATGACATATTTTAAATCTCTCTATTTAGCATAGATCTTTGACAAAACACAATTACAAGGAACATTACAAACACAGTTAGGTATAGGTCTAAGAAATTCTAACTCTGGCCATATAATTTTCAAATTTGTACAAAACTGATTCACATTCTTTTCTCCATGATTTGTGGAATGCAAATCTTGAAGCAAATATGAGATCCGAAAATGATCTCCTTTAGAAAATCTCTCTCTCCAATCTTCCCAAAGATTTTGAGCAATGTCTATGTCTATATACACAACATTTTCTGCAATTTGTGGTGATAAGGTTCTTGATATCCAAGAAAGAACCATTACATTACATCTTTCCCATGCTTCAAAACTTGAATCACTTATGTTGGGTACTGGAATGCTTCCATCAACAAATTTGAGTTTATTCTTGTATAAAAGGGTCCTTTCATGTTTCTACTCCATATATGATAGTTGGTTTCATTGAGAGATGGAAAGACAAGAATTAGTCCTAGGTTTTTTCTAGGATGCAAGTAGTAAGGACTAGTGAGATTCAAATATGGATCCATTTCAGCAATAGTAGTTTCTAATGAGTCAAATTCCATTCTTCCTCAAGAAAGGGTCAAAAAAACAATAAAGAACAAAATATTAGCAGAAAATATTTAAGGGTAAAGTAGTAAAATGACAGAGGGCAAAAGCATATGTACATCAGAAAAAACTTAAACAAAGATTTGTGACTCCAGTATGTTTTAGAAAGAAAAAGAAGAATAAGAGAGAAAACTTGATAACTCTTAAAAGTGTAAGCTGTAATTGAAGAAGAAGAAAAAAGAATACAAATAATAAGGTAAAATAACTTTGTTTTATTTTTATTATTGTATGTCACATTTACAATAAATAAATCTTTCCCTTTTTATAAGGTTTTAAAAAAACTAAAATATCAAAACTATATATATGGATATGTGTATTCCTTTCACAATAATCCAAACTCAAACGTTTTGATTAACATGAAACTCATAAACGTTTTAATCAATTTACTCTATCCATCTATATATCATCATTATATCTGATTAAATATAAATAATTTTGAGTCAAACAAATACTAAATGGTGGCTTATTCGAAAAAGTTTAAAATACGATGAAAATCAAATACTAAATTTCTCATCACATAATCACGTCCCCGACGTGTAACCACGTCCCCGACACCTACTGAGAACTCTTTGTGTCTTTGCATCATTAATTCAGAATGCATGATACTCATTTCCGCGACACAAAAATCTTACGTTCGTTTATACATACATGAATCGCGCTTTCCTTAAAAAGCATAGGGAGGAAAATTAAAATACGAAGAAACACAAGTGCTTTCAGCTTTTGCTTTGCAAATTGCACCACATCAAATCAAGCTTTAGCTAACCCCAATGCACAATTATTTCAAATCTCACCTTTAGATAATCGTTTTTTCAAAGAAAGTGAATGCAGTCCACATCCACAACAACCAAAACCTCTTTTGCTTTCAATTTTGTATTGTAGAAACGGAAAGATAAAGCACAACAACACCAATAATATCCTAAAAGCCAAAGTTTTCCACTTCCATATTCCCCATTTTACCCCTACGCTTTTCTTCTCTTCTTCTTATTGCCAACGCACGTTCAAGTGGCAGAACTGGGATTTTTCTGGCTTATTTATTAGGACCTTTATTTCCATTAAATAAATATGAAGCTTTTCATCTTTATAATGAAAGGAAAGTATTACAATATAAAGTAATTTAAATATTGAAAATTAATTAAACTCAACTATTTTTATAGCATGGAAGTAAGATTTGAAGATTTAAAAAGTTATATTTTAAATAAATAAAAAATCACTCTTTTTTTTAATTTCTTATTTTAATCCGAAAAACTCGGTCAGCTGAATATTAAATGCTAGTTTATTTAAAAATTCTCTGTCAATCAAAACCATGTATAATTTAAATTAAATTAAATAAATGAAATATACGTCAGTTGATAATGACTACATTGATTAAACATTAATAAAAATCCACATTACCAAAAAGAAACACATTTGTGAACGTCGTATCCACAATTTCCCCCTAATAATTTCGTACAAGTATATAAATTATTGTGTCACGTTTAACCGACTTGTTTGACATTAAAACTCTATCAATAGATGAAAGAAAACGATACCGTTGCTTCTTTTGTTGATTGGAACTGTGTTGTTTGTTTGGCTATGAATGAGAAATATTTCAAACGGATGATGTTATATTTCAGAAGACTGAGATAGATACACTTTAACACCACACACCAAACAAACCCAACTAACACCACACACCAAACAAACCCAACTCTTCTGTTGTCAAAATATTAGACCTCGTTGACAAAAACTTTCATCAACAAAACTCAATTCCCAAACATTGACTTCGTTTTTTTTTTTTATTCCCAATAAATAAATAAAATAAAATAAGACATTTCAGGAATGTTTTAACCCTTATACAAAACATTCAAAACAAGTTTTCTAACATCCTACCAACACAGGATCTAACAAATAATACACTACAAACCATAACACCCTACTAACACATGATCTAACAAATAATACACTACAAACCAACCAAAATAAACCAGTCTATAGAAGTCTAACAAATACAGTTACATCAACTCACCATAAACTCATACTCTGATGTTAAGTATGTTTTTATTCTTATATTATAATATAAGAAAAATTGTTAAATATGTTTTTATTCTTATATTATAATGTAAAATTAGTGCTTTTTTTTAATTTAAACTTTAAACTTTCTCAAATTTGATTGAACCATAGATAGCAAATATAAAATCTTGGTCACCATTTTTTATAAGGAAAAAATGTTGACCACGTTTTGTAATAAGAAAGTGAAGAAGTGTGGGTAATGTTGATGTTTTGTTGATTGCTATTGGTTAGAGTATTGAAGTGAATGAAGGTATGAGTAAAGCAGATATAACTTGTGTAGCAGATATACCCGCCTCTTTTCACCAACTCAAATATGCTCAACTTTCCTTGCAAGACATGTGGTTCCAAATCCCCAAACAGTTACATCAACCATAAACTCTTTAACTATATTAGCCATGAATCACATCTAAGTTCAAATTATTTTAAATACTTTCTATTTGTCTTTTTAAAATACCAAACACCATATATATGGACACTTCTATCCCATATGTCATACAACCCCTTATTACTAAAAAAAACTATTAACATTTTCTTGTCAATAACACTATTATAATTTATATATTTATAATTTATGAACCTCACACACTCTCATGACAGTTGTAGAATATGAATCCGTGAAATGTCCAATTCAAAAAGTATTTGTTGATTTTTTGACAATTCTAATACAATTTTAATACAATTTTAAAAGAAAAAATACAGTTTTTTAAAAATTCAAAATTATTGTATAAATTTTTATTATAATTATAAAAATAAGAAACGAATCATTTTGAATCAATTATGAAAAACATTTTTTTCTCTAAAAAATAATCTGAAACATACTTGTGCACATAAATCTTTATTGTCAATTTATATAATTTATAATTATATAATATATAGATTTGTGTCTCCATATTCTAAATTGTAAAAATTATACATATTTTCATGTCCGTATCCATATTGTATCTGTCCATGTCGTATCACTGTCCGTGTTTGTTCTATATTAATTATAATACTCAAAACCAACTAGTTATTTTTTTTTATAAGTTTGGATTTTGAGTGGTATTCTTTTGAATTCAAAATAACCACAGTGACATAAAATCGATTTAAATTTTTAAAAAACACAAGTTTGGATTCTGAGTGGTACTATTTTGAATTGAAACAAGCACAGTGGCATAGAAAGAAACCAACTTTGGGTCTCTTTTCATGTTAATTCCCTTGGATCATCTTTTTCTGAGACACCATCCACATCTCTCGCAGTCATAGTCAGTGGATGGATGCACATTCATGAATCATTGAAGGTTCAGTTTTGTTTTGAACTTTGTGGCAATAATATTATAAATTCTCTTTTCTATTTCTAGAGAAAGAAACTCTCAGTGCGGTCTGCAGACAGTACCTTGTAAACTCCTCCATTTTATTTTATTTTATTTTTTCCTTTCTTCTTTGCGTTGGTCTCTCCGAATGTTTGAAGTTGTCTTCTTTTTCTATTCAACAAAAGGTGAATAAAAAAACAAGGTAACGTAAGAAAGTAATGAACTGGACAACAATCAACATCTTTTGTTTTCGTATCATAGTTTATACACTACACATCGAAAACATCATCAATGCAATATTATGAAATATTGTATTATCTTTGCCCCTCTCCCATAAAGCATGAACCTGTCTAAAACAACACAAAAAAAAAAGGAAGGTGAAGTGATAAAAGTATTATTATTTCAACGCAATTGTAGCCGGAATAATAGTTAAGGAAATAGTTTCTCTTATAATACTAAATAAACAAAATAAGGTTAGACTAACTCACAGTGATTGAATTATTGAAAGTGGTCAATTAATTGAAAATGAATTAGAAATCTTGATATGACCTGTAAAAAAAAAGATTTTTTTTTCAAATATTCTATTTTATAAAATTAATATAAATATTAAAAGAAATCATTAAATAATAATTATATTTAAAAATATTAATAAAATTTTATAAAATAATTTATAAATTGATATCTAAATTAACTATTAATTTTAGTTACTAATATTTTAGATTTTAAATTGATTTTAAAAGATTAATAAAGATTAACTTAAAATTTATATTAAATTTTAAATTAATTTTAAAAGATTAATAAAGACTAATTTAAAATTTAAAGTAAGTAATTAAAATTTTGTTACGTAACTTTTTTAAATAATTTATTTTATACGATTAATATAAATAGACAACTTTGATTTAATATGTAAAATATCTTAATAGTTTATTTAAATTTAGTGTGTGAAATACAGTAGTCACTATTGTTGGTTTTTGCAGTGTAGGTGGTGCAGGTGTTGAAAGAGAGATTTTTACACACCATGGATTTTTGGGTTGGAGTTCAACTCAAACTACAAAATTCAGAAACATTTTAAATTATGCGATCTACAAATTAATTTTAACTTTTAGATTATATAATTTAAAAGTTAAAATTAATTATCCAAGATGACTTTTGAATTATATAATTTAAAAGTAAAAAAATTCAAAAAAATCTAGTTGTGTATTATGTAGACCTAAAGTTATTTATAAGGATTATACAATTTAGAAAATTCTTGAAAAACAAAATTCAAAATATTGCTCAACCAAAAAAAATGAAACACATAGGAAAAAGAGTGAGAGAGGATGCAAGGACTTAGAGAGTAGAATGAGCACCAAGAGAGAATGAGAATATTTGAAGGACAGATAGTAGGATTAGGGACAATTTGGCATTTTACTCATTCTTACAGGTGCAAAGGTAAGTTATAGGGGTGTAAAAAGAAACATCCCAGCAAGCCATTGTCTCATTTATGGACCATAAAAATCACACACGACTCTTTCTTCCTGCATCTCTATATGTTCTTCTCTCATCTTCATATATTTGTATTTTTTAAAAATATTTCTCTGTAATATTTTGGATTACGTAATCTAAAAATTTTTTTCTAAATTCGTAATTAGCTTCCAGATTATATAATCCAATTTTTTTTTAGTTTTTGGATTATATAATCTAAAAGTCTTTATTTAAATGTATGTCCGAAATCTATAATCTAGAAGCTACTATATGGGAGTCACACAAAAAGGATAAAAAACTATTTTCATATTTTATATGAGAATAACGGAGGTGTAGGAAGAAATAGTCAACGGACACTCCTATCTTTTTTTCATTGATGCACGGGTTTTTGTGATATATTCTAATGTTATTTCACCGTTTATTTCTATTATTATTATTATTATTTATAATGATTTAGTCATTTCCTACCATTGTTTTCAAAATTGGACCACACCAACTAGTTTGATTGGTATGACTGAAAATCAGTCTGCTAATATATTTTTAACTAAACAAATATTCTTCGTAAATTTGGTTCAAATAATTTAAAATTAGTCAGAGTCGATCTTTTTAAATATTTTAATTTTTATTTAACATGGATATTTTAATATAAGTACAAATATCATTTAAAAATTATAGATAAATATAAACTATTTTTCAATATTATTACTTTTTATTAAAATATACAATTTGATTATTTGTAGTATTTTACAAATATTCGTATCTTCACTTTTTATACTGGTGTATTGCTTTATTACTTAAGTGTTCTTTATATTGGCTACAATTGAATTCTAACATTCATTTTGATTTGACACATCATTACAAAAAAGAGGTAAATATTTGGAAAATTTTGAAAAAAAAACATTTAGATAATTTATTTCCTTCAGTAACATATTCTGTCAAATAATTATTAAAATAATATAGTTTACTCTAGCAGAACTCAATTTCATTCTAAATTTCTTTTTTTTTTTACTTATTTAAAAGCGAAGATAACACAATTTTATAAATTTTTTTATTCAAACATTAAAATATACATACATATCTCATTCAAATCACTTTCTTTATTACACAATTAGCTAGTTCCTTACACATTATGTAAGGATAAAGGAAAAATTTCATTATAGTAGTAACAATAATCCAGACCACAATTATTAAAAAAAGGAGAAAAGAAAAATATTTTAAACAGCATCAAAATCATTTATTTAATTAAATATGTGTTAGTTATGTTAACAACATTTTAGCAACATCAACTTTGAAAATCAAAATAAACTATTTTTAAATTAGAAATTAAAAACTAATTTAAATTTGGACTATTTTTAAAAAAAATGTGAGGGACTTAATATATCAAAATTATATGTGAAAATAAAAAAAAATAAAAACATTCTAGCGTAAACTTAAATAAATGAACTTTCAGGAAATAAAAAAATATTTTCTATAATTTACTGAAAGGATTAAAAAATATAAATTTGAGAAATTGAAAATATATAAGTTTTTTTTTAACTTGAAATTTGTGTATTTAATTAAATTTAATAAATTTATTGATAGTGTTTTGAAAAGATCAGTTAATAAACCTTTACAAAAACTGAAAAAATGAAAATTATTTAAGTGGAGATAAAAACTACAGCATCAAATGAGATAATATTTTTTTCAGTACATGGTTATCTCTTTTCATATAAAACTAGAAGTAATAATATTGAATATAAGTGATTTTAGCTGCTATTTTCTTAACAAAAATATTTTTAACTATTTTTCCTCAATACTATTATGCAAACTAGCAAAAACACATTTCTTTGCGAATTCGTATTTATTAAGTTTAAATTTAATTGTTTCAATATTAATGTGTATACTAATTTTAAATTTAATATCATTTTAATAATATTTATTTATAACATTTTTTTATATTATTTTGTTTAAATTTGAGATATTATTTAAGGTATTTAAATTTAAAATAAAAACATTTTAAATCACTAATTAGAAAAGGGAAAAAAAAATTAGATAATAAGAATCTTGAAAGTTAGAAAAAATTAAATAGAATGTGAAAAGTGAACCACAATGAATTTTTGACTGTTATTTAGAAGGGGATATTTTTTTATGTAGATTAAATAATATATTCAGATGTAAAATATGTAAAATAAAGAAGGAGCACATACACCTTTAAGTTGTTTTTTCTAATATTTTTTTTTTCAATTTAGTTGTTTCATTTTCTTTTTAAAATTAAATTTTAATATCTTTTAAAATACCAAAACTTAAAATAAAAATTTAACATATTATAAAATGTTTATAATAAATTAAAAATATAAATTACATCTTCAAAATATTATATATTATTAAATTTAATTACAATATAATTTATCTATTAAAAATATTTACTTACTATAACTTGTAGTTATAAAAAATAAACATTTATGTTTTAGTTTTATTCTATTTAAAATGGCAAAATGTGACTTACTACTGAATTCCCTTCTTAGTTCTTATGTTGTTTTCCCGGCAACAAGATCACTCAAAAACCCTAATTTCCCATATCCACCATTCACCGAATTCAAGCCCCTCTCTCGCTTCTTTCTCACTCCAATATTTCTCAATATTGGTCAAATCGATTATCTTCGTTGAAATTTTCCAAATTGCCTTCCTGGGTTTGTGTTTGAAGGTCCTGGAATGGCGGAGGACCGGACTGAGGTGAGTGATTACAGTTCGGAGGACGAAGGAACTGAAGATTACAGGCGCGGAGGGTACCATGCGGTTCGGATTGGTGACACTTTCAAGAATGGGTGGTATGTGGTGCAGAGCAAGCTTGGTTGGGGTCATTTTTCCACTGTGTGGCTCGCTTGGGACACTAACAAATCGGTGCGTGCCCTTTTGTTTGTTTCCTCGCAAGATGACAGAAATGAACGCTTTTGACAATTTACAATTAGTTAAGAGAGTTTAAGTTTTGTATTTTATTTGGGTTGTGAATGAGTGTTTGTTGTATGGAGATTTGGACAAGTTTTTGTTTCTATTTATTACCGTTTTTTTTGTCTATGGAGGGATGAACTGAATTTGACCTAGCCTACTAAAGTTGGTGATTGAAAGAAATTATTTTTATTGGAGTTGATGCTTTTCATTTTTGGTCTATGGTTGGCTATTGAAAGAAAATTGTCAACCTCTAATGTTCTATAGTAAAGGTATCTCAAGAGTTCTTTTTCTTTATATATATTTTATTTTATTGTATGTATCGATCTCTCTTCTTCAGCTAACAAATTCTGTTATCGGGTTATTTGTTTTTTGTTGCCTTGTTCTTTTAATTCGCCGTATTGTTGGTCTTGCTACTGTGTCACATTAGAGTTTCTGTCATTAGGTGGAAATTCCTTTTAGGACTGTGATCCTGTCTCTATAAACTTCTTTAGTAGCACTTACAGGAGAGGAAAATAAGAAGGTAAATAAATACATTGAGCTTCTCCCCTAAGCTCAAATCAATTGTTGCGTCTTAGATTCTGGAGATGTTAGATAAGAAGAATTTTTAGAAAAGTTAAGTATAGAAGTTGGTTTTAGCTTATGGAAAAAGTTCAATTAATTTTTGTTCTCTTATAAAGGTTTACAAAGAAATTTATCCAAACAGAGTCTATGTTATTCTTCATTATTTCAGCAATGCCTAGCTAACATACACTCAGCATCCTATTGTTTGGAACTTTATTATTGATGGTTTAAATTGTTTGTTTTTAGCGATATGTTGCCTTAAAAATTCAAAAGAGTGCTCAGCATTACACTGAAGCGGCAATGGATGAGATAAAGATTCTCAAACAAATTGCTGATGGGGATCCAGATGACAAAAAATGCGTTGTAAAGCTTTTGGATCACTTTAAGCACTCAGGACCTAATGGCCAGCATGTTTGCATGGTTTTTGAATTCCTTGGTGATAATCTTCTCACCCTTATCAAGTATAGTGATTACCGAGGTATTCCCATTCCTATGGTCAAGGAAATTTGTTTCCATATTTTGGTGGGTTTGGATTACTTGCACCGTGAGCTTTCTGTAATACACACTGATTTGAAGCCTGAGAATGTCCTGCTTCTGTCTCCCATAGATCCATCTAAGGATCCTAGAAAATCAGGTGTTCCACTTATCCTTCCAAACACGAAGGATAAGACTGTCACAAAAAATGGGACAACAATAGCCAGTAAGAGTGTGAATGGAGATCTGACCAAGAACCAGAAAAAGAAATTGCGAAAAAAGGCTAAAAAGGCAGCCCAGGGCTGTGTTGGAAGGGAACATGCTGAGGAAGCTGAGGAGGATCCCAAAGCACCCGATGAGCAAGATGATTGTAGTAATGATGTGAAACCAAGTGTAGAATCTGGTGACAATAAATCTAATAGTCCTCTTAGAAAAGATGAATCAACAAAGACTTCTGAAAATAAGGATGTTCCTCAAGGAAGTCATGGTCAGAGAAGAGGTAGCCGCACTACAAGAAGGAAGTTGCTTGAATCTGTCAATCTTAAGTGCAAGCTGGTTGATTTTGGTAACGCTTGTTGGACCTATAAGCAATTCACAAATGATATTCAGACAAGGCAGTATAGGTGTCCTGAAGTTCTTCTTGGATCTAAGTACTCGACTCCAGCAGACCTATGGTCCTTTGCTTGCATTTGCTTTGAGCTTGCCTCTGGCGATGTTCTTTTTGATCCTCATAGTGGTGACAACTATGATAGGGATGAGGTAAGTGCACCTGTTGGGACTTTGAAAGCACTGGTTGGCTTCATTTCTTGTCATAATGATCTAATGCTTTCTGTTACTATTACTATTATTATTATTTTTATTTTGACTATTGAAACTGGCTTGCTATCATGTTTGTTCTGAGAATAAAACTTGTCCTTGACCGTTTGGGTTGTTGTTTTCAATGGTAAAATTCAATTTTGTACCTCACATTGTTTGAATCTTATTTGCATTAAAATAATATTTCTCCTAGATTTTTTAAGTAAATATTTGTTAAAAATTGATAAGAACCTTGTGAGAGTCACACCTTCTATTGCATAAAGGCTATGATACCAATTGATTTGAACCTTGAGAGAGCCACACCATTAAAGCTAGCTGTTGTATTTGGAGAGCCCAAGGCCTTATAAATGTCTAAGAGGCACGGATGCTGATAGACACAAACACGAGAATACATGTAAATTAAAAGATATAGGACACAAGAACACGACACACACACATATGAATATATTCATATGATTGTAAGTCTAGTAAGTAGTACTAATCATACTTCATAATCCAAAAAATCAATAGGTTTATAAAGAAATCTTCTGAGCTTGATTCATCAAGAGATAAACGAGCAATCTCAAGAATCCCATTGTCATCCAATGAGAAGTCATCTTTTGCAATATCCCACAATTTTATTGCCTCTTCATTGAATTTTGAGATGTTTCTTGAGAGAAGATGAAGATTGCTATGATCAAATACTAGATCCTCCGTCCTTTGAGGGGTCATCTTATTTCTTTTTCAAAGAATGCATGAAGGAGTAGTTGTTCCAATTTTTTTCACAAGAACATGGTTTTGCATGAGCTCCATGAACAAGCCACCATGATTTTGCATCCATTTTTCCTCTATCCCTTAAAGAGTTAACATCATCAAAGCCTTCCTTTTCGTAATACATGACAGTGGAGGTATGGTGCATGATGGTGAAGATGCGACAGTTGTTGAGTTTTATGAATGATCATGACAGTGGAGATGAAATGGCAAGGAGAAATAATATCTAAATAAATAGGTTGGTTTGTTTTTAATTTCCTTATTTTTAAAATAAAACAGCATATATCGTGTTTTCAGGGAGCATGCTGTGTCTGCACTGCATACAAGGGATGGGCTGTGTCACTTTATGTGCATCCAATTGTAGGGCCACATCCGGTCCAAGATATGCCGTCATGTCAAGTATGCACCTGCAGTGTGTCTATGTTGACGACAATTTGGAAGTGGAGAAATGGCTTTCAGTTCCTTTGTCCGAGTATCATGCTTGTTTGCAGTTGAGAGTCATGTTGGAAGACTCGGACAATACCCCTTGATAGATGCTGAAATTACTATAGGAAAGATAGGAAGAAATTCAGTGAACAAGTTCTGAAAATTAAGATAAAATTGAATACATATTAAAGTAGTGCTTCTGTGCCCTGTGACCTCTGCCACTACCAAAACATTTGTCCCTTTCCTCTCTCTCCCACATTCTCTATGATCATGTCTGATTTTGTACTCGCCTCTCCTGTATGCTATTGCCAATCTGTTGGAGATACGCCTAGCAGAATTCTCCACCCCATTTTGCCATTGTTATTTCTTTCACTTCGACACCTTTTAATTGCCAAATTTAAACAACAGAAAACCTACACTTTTTCTTCTCTTTTACTTTGTTCCTTAGCTTTTCTTAACCCAACGAAGCAACGATTGAGAAGATTATCATGCTAAAATGCTTCTGTAGGTTGGTTTGGCCAAAATAGTTCAAGTCAATAACATTTTGAAGTTGTTGATGAACTAAATTATGGAGTTTTTGATGAAGATGTTATAATCTTCTCAATTTTTGAACTTGTTTGTTTATTCAAATGATCTTAAAATTGATGCTTCACTATGCTTCTTTAAGCACATTTTGAAGTTTGAACCAATTGAGGTCATGCTCAAGTAACTTGTTTAAAAGTGATTGGGCCTCTGTTTCATTTAAAATATTGCGCATTACTAACTGAAAATGTCATCATTTCCTATTCTTTTGGAAAAAAAAAATTACAAAACTATGAAATACTGCTGTGGTTATTTGGTCCTCAATTTCAATCTATGTATTGTTGACAATTTTGGAATCTACTCTACAGGATCATCTAGCGTTGATGATGGAGCTTCTTGGGATGATGCCTCGCAAGGTAGGCCTGTTTTGCGTTTGGCTGTAGAATATTAGAGCTGTTATCAGTTTGCATGTTGATGTGATAAAGAAAAAAAAACATTCAACATAGAATACACACTTTTTCCTGATGCTATTTTATTCAACCATATTTCTGTGTTAATGAATTCTTCTGCTTTCCAAAAACTAAACAATCTAGTAGGTAGTTTGCGGCAGTATGTTATTCCGAGAACTGTGAATATTTATCTGGTCCTTCCTTCTCATAGAAATTGAATACCTTTGCCTTCAGATTGCACTTGGTGGGCGCTATTCCCGAGATTTTTTCAATAGATATGGCGATTTGAGACACATCCGTCGATTGCGTTTCTGGCCTCTTAATAAGGTGATGATGGAGAAGTATGATTTCAGTGAAGAAGATGCAAGTAGCATGGCTGACTTCCTTCTTCCATTACTTGATTTTGTCCCTGAAAAGAGGCCAACTGCTGCAGTCTGCCTTCAGCATCCATGGTTCAGTGCTGGTCCCCGGACTCTTGAGCCCTCAGTGGCTAATGTGCAGCATGCTGCAATTGATGAGGAAATATCTGAAAAGATGCAGAGGGAAAAAGCTGGGCATGAGGCTGTGGAAGTTGGTATGGGGAATATGGCCATAGATGGAAATTCAAAGCAACTCTAAGAGTTCCAATTTGTTAAGCCATCAAAATGGAAGTTAATTGGCTTGTTTAGGAGTATGATATTGTAGTTAACTGTTATATGCAACAAAGGTCATACATGAGGTTGTCATTTGGGAAGAAGCCCTTTCCGGGGAAGCTAGTCACACTGTGATATAACCACTGTTTTATCTTTTTGGAGAATTTGTATGAAGCTTCTCCCTAGGTCAGATTTTCATCTTTTTGGAAGTGCTATATTTGAGAGGTTCGAACTGTACATTTGAACGAGTTATTATTATTATTTTTTATGTATCCACAGATCAGATTTTGTTGCTGAAGACTTTACTACATCTTTTGTTTCCTAGTTTTGGTTTGTTTTTTAACTAGTAATTCACATTTGTTTTAACCTAAAACTGAGCTTAGGGTTCATTATCATAGTATGCACATATCTATAATATATATTTGGCTGAATTAGAGTTTCTAATTTTGTTTATAAGCGGATGGATTTAGACATAACCCAAATGATTTATCTCCGTCCAATCAATTAATTACAAAATTTTAAAAAAAGCTAATTTTATTCTACTGAGCAATCAAATTAATTTATTTCAACTTATTTATCCCATTAGTTTTATTTTTACATTTCTTTTCTCAAAAGAAAAAAGAAAAGTGTTTTAACATGAAAAAGCAAGTTCACCATTTTCTTTTCTATGGGTTTCTTTCTGTCCAAATGTATGCTAATAAACAATTCACTAGCATCTTTTTATTTCTTTATTTTGAGTAGGGATAAAAAATGTGTTTGAGAAGGAGAAAAATAAATGAAAAAAAACGAAAATGGAAAAAAGAAGTTTGAGGAAGCTGTTTTAAAAAAAGTTTTTTTTATCAGTCTTCTAAAGTTTACGTGTCACTAAATTTTAGTTACCATATATTAGCCTCTAAAATATTTAAATCTTCGCATATTGCTCTTCTAAATATTTTGTTATCACATTAGAGTGAGTTTTATAAAATCTTTGAATTGAAGTGAAAATTATAAAAAGAAATCTTAAAAATAATATAATACACGGAAAAACTTCATACAATACCTCCTGCAATAAAAATTAAATTGATTATTTACTCTTAAAAGACCTAGCGATTATTAAACTGTTTAACTACTTTAGTGCAAATTCCTAGATATTTATTGATTAAAAATGTTTAACACTAATATATTTCAGCACAGCTCATTTTGAAGAATTTATTTTTACCGGCCTTTTGAAACAAACCATACAAAATAAATGATAGTTTTTGAGAGTTGAGTCTTTTTCAAATATGTTTTAATCATCTGCCACTTACTACTTCAACTTCCTACCTAGTAATTGTTCAGAACTGATAATTATATTCGAAATTCCTACTTATTAATTGATCAGAACTGATAGTTATATTCGACATCTGACTGAAAATTACAATACTTAATAAAAGATTTGACTAAAAATTACAATACTTAATAAATATAAATGAATACAAATTTTATGTTATAAATTATTTTTATAAAATTGAGTTAAATTTAACGTATAAAAATATTATAATTATTTAAAATTTATCATAATAATTTTTTTTAATCTTATCAGATCACTACCTCCCTTTCGACGACTTCCTGAAATTTAATTAATTAACAAGTTTAATTATTTGGTACTTGTATGGATTGAAAAAAAATCTCTCCGTTTTCTTTTCCCTCTTAAATTACAAAGGTTTTGAAAAAAAAAGGAAATAGAGATGGTACACTTTGTAAAAGACTAACATTTATTTCATAAAAATCTGAAGAATGAAAGAAATGGTGAGAAAGAAAAATCTGGCATGAAATTTATGAATATTATGGGTGGTCCGATAACGACCTGATAACGGGTGACCTGATAAGTCCAACAAACACTCCTTAGGATAGACTCGAAATGACTCTGATACTATATTACAAAGTGGATTTTAAGCCTAACTCAATCCCATAAAACTGGCTCATGAGATTGAAGTTTGCACCCACTTATAAACAATGAATTGTCCTTCTCTCTATTCGATGTGCGATCTCCAACAAATATAAATAATAGTTAAGAGAGCGCGTTCACCGGAGAGATTTTTCTTACAAGATCTTAGAATTACTTGTTGATATTTGTACTGCTTCTACCTATCACTTTTCTTAGTTGATTGATGACAGGGGTCAGTTAACTTAGTCGGCATGGAAAAACCAGGCACAAAGCGAACGAGCTTAATCTATAGGAATCTTTTGAATAATGACTGAATCTGAAGATGCAATTCATGCAATTACATTCTTGAAAACCATGCAAGTGTTGATCGACGTTTGCACTGAACTATGCAGTGCCTTGAACCTAAAAATAACATATAATATTGTAAGTTGAATAATGTTTTAGTGGACACAAGACTCACGCCTACATTCACAACAACCAAACGATGATCTCCTGACAATCTATCATGACAGTCATTGCCATATACATTATGAATTCACGAACCAAAAAATGTATCCCTTTCTCCAAAACAAAAATAAAATGAATGCTCATCACAGTAATGTGAGTACCATCATGCATACGTTCGAAGTCATTTTGGATTGATCCTCGTGTAAATCACTGCATTTTTGGGTGCTTACAATTGTTCACAACCTGAAATTATCTGAAAAAGAAATTAGATTCCTTTCAGGTTCGCAGGAATTAATACAGATTGTGTAGTTATGTTGTTTACTGGAAGGTCATTAGCTTCTATGGAGATATCATGGATTAAAGATTTTACAATTTCAATATCATGATAATAGATCCAATGACGGAAGAAAAATGGTTTAGAGCAGTATTGTAGGGAGACAGGTTTAAATTACCTAAATATATATGAAGTTTCTTGCAATCAAAATATTTTTCTCGCCCTGAGGTAGGAATACATCAGAAAGAAAGCAATAATTCCACCGACAATTATCCCCGCTGTTGTCAGCCAAAATGCCAACTGCATCAAGTCCAAACATGTGGTTATTAAAGACTGATTAATAACAGCTTCCAATAAGAATCACGCAAATCATGCAGAGAATAAGACTTCAGACTTCAATTCACATACCACATGTTCCTCAAGATAGGACTTCAGGTTCATGCCGAATATACCTGAAGTCACCAAAATATATCATAATAAGGGAGCAGTTATAATATCCTCTCAGATAATAAACCACTCCTTGGAGTTGACATAATTATTCATGCCATAATATGCATTTATTAAAAAATAAAGTATATCTTTTTCTATCTCCTAATATTGATGTAATCAGTAGTTATTTTATCTCAAAATATATTTTTTTTATAAAAACTCTCGGGCATCACTATGAAAAATAATTATTAACGAAACTAATCAATACTTTGTATTTATCTCAAAATATTTGAAGAAGTTACTTTTTATGATAATTTATATATTTTATTTTGCAAGTTATAAACGACAATCTTATGAATAGAAAATATATTTTGTCGACTGTAAAAAATGTGATGCATGTTTTTGAGATTTGTTAAAAGTATTTCAAATATCTTATGTATAAGTCATTATATAGATAATAATATATTATAAAATCTCCAAATATATACTATTAAAAAATAAATTAGCACTTTAATGATTATATTTGTGTACATTTACTCGAATAGCTAAATTTATTTTCTTCAAATAAGTTTATTTTTCATAAATAAGTATATGTTGTGATAATTTTATAAATATATAAGAAATGAAACTATAAGAACGGGTATCTCATACATTTATAAATAAAAATAAAAATATGTAAATGTTTTGTTTGGATTGAATTAGTTTCCAAAATTAAATCTGAAATCCAATAAAATATAAGTCGAACATTTGATTACTTTTGGTTTATTTGTTTTTTTAATAGGATTTTCAATTTTTATAAATTAAATTAAATTCAATACTTTAATATTTTAAAATATTTGTATTTAAGAGGATCTATGATTTCGCTTAGGGTAAGTGTCGGGGCTCAACCTTACTGTATTCTTAAAAGTTCCTATGTTCCTTTGTTAGATTCCTTTCAAGATCAAATTGAGTACATCTTAATCTAAATCTTGTACGTGTTTTATACATAAATAATTTAAAGCAGTAAAATGGAGCCATGATCATAATAGTACCAAATTTATTAGCATGCACCCTGACCAGGTGGTTAAATGGTAGAATCATGTGTTTAGCCAAACTTCAGAACTAAATTGATAATGATTTATTAAATTTTTAAACACGTTTTGATTGCCCTCCGAAAACAAATGTTTTGATGCCATCTAAAAATTTAACAAAATTGATAACTTACTAAATGTTTTGAGTTCACTTCAATAAGTTTTTAATGTAATTGATTTGAAATAAATTTTTGTTTTGCTGGTTAATGTGGTTTTGAGAGTGATTAATTAAAAAAAAATCGGTTAAAACTGTGGTTGTTTTCTTTTGGCTAGTTAACTACGGGTTGTTAAAACCCATTGTATCATTTTATATATCGCATCCAATAATCACCCAAACTCTGTACCTGCTACAAGGGCACCCACTGCCACACAGAATGTTCCAACCTGCAGAAGGAGTTCTACTCTGCTAACCTCAAGCCTTCGTGAACTGTTGAATGAAATCAATTTTATTAGAAGGTTTCTAATGATAGATAGAGTTGATGACATAAAACAATTAGTTTTTCTTGAATTGGGTTTAAATTTAACCTAATCTATATTATAATGTCTGACTAAATGCACAATGCTCACAGGTTACTCTATGGAAAACTGTTGCAAGAAGGTATCGAGATGGCTCCCTTAAGTTTGCAATAACAGCACCCGATATTTCATGCATTCTTAATTGTGAGATTTGAATTTTGAAATTCTTGATTGATCTCCACCTGTCTTATTGAAATTCTTAAATGTCAAAGTATTAAACCATGATTTTAACCTCATTGACAATATGGAGATTAAATGGTTCAATGCCTAATATGACTTCTGAGCCTAAGCAGTCACATTGTTTCCAAAGATAGCACTCCAAACACAACCCCATGGTTGGCATATTCATGGCTTTAGAAGAGCACTAACTTTTTAGCATCAAAGTATGTAATCTTTCAATGCAGTTACCCACAATCAATTATCAAAAGGTAAAGATATTCAAACCTCAAATTGACAGCTATAGAATCTTCCATTTCCCTTGCAGAATCAAGAAGCCTTTCAGCTTGACCATGACAGGATTCACATCTGTATGTGCATTTAGAGAAATCACTTTTGTGAAGAAGTCATTAGAAATGGTAGACTTACAAACAAAAGAAAGCAAATGTCATTTGCTAGAACAATAAACAAATAATTGAGTTTGAAAACTTTATGTTGGAATTATGGCAGAAAAACAAGTTAGGAAAGAAGGAGAAACAAAATGTCAGAATATTTTGAGCTGAAATCAATGAATCTGATATTTTATTGATCAACATTGTTTAGATTTATAATAATTGAAAAAGCAAAACATATTGACAAATTTAGAGATATAATAATTATCAGTAATTGACCGACTTGCTCCTCGAGTAAATGTAGTAACTGACTGATTTGCTCTTCAAGTAAAAGTGGCAATAACTTACTACTATAAAATTATTTAGGAAACTGAAACAAAAACATAGAGTCACGTGTAATACACAGTAAATATTTAACACTACTTCTTGCTTTAAGGATTGCTAGATTCAATCTTCTATCTTAAGAACTTGAACTAGTTGATATGTAGTGGCTTGGTAGAGACATTTGTAACCTGGTTTTCTGTTCTATAAATAGAGTAACAACTCCATTTTTCTGCGCTTCTCTTGAGAAAAATAACTTAATGATGAAAAACTTGGTTTTCCTATGAAAGATGGTATTGTGAGATATAACCATTGCAAACTGTCAACAAGAATCTTAGTGCTTTCCTTTAGCTCCGTGTTAAGGTCAAATAAATTTTCTCAACCACAAAGTTTGGTTAACAGTAGTGGTAGCAACAACAAATTGAGCTTTTATTGTAGATTGAGCGACAATTTCTTGTCTTTTCAATCTTCATAAAAAGAAGTGCAAAATAGTACCCTGATGTGCTTCTCATATCAATAATTAAGTCACCCCAATCACTATCACAGAAGTCTTGCTTGATATTTTCAATCTTCTTGTACTTAAGGCCAAAACTGCATGTGCCTTCAACATATCTAAACACCTTTTTTGCAGCTTTGAGGTGCATTTTACTTGCAAAATGAATAAGCCGAGAAAAAACACTTATATAATTTAGGATGTCAAGCCGAGTGGCTGTAAGATAAATTAAACAAATCATGCTTTTAAAATATGTGTGGCCTATCTTCTCTCTTCCATCTTCTTTACAAAGTTTTTCCTTACGATTTATAGAAGTGTTTGTTTATTTATATTCTTCAAAGTTTAAATTTCATTAAATTCTCATTGGCATACTTCTATTGACAAATTGATCTATCATCTCAAACATCATCAAAACTTAACATTATATTGTCTCATCAATCTTCGTTGCTCTTGGGTCTACCGAGCATGTAGCATGTTAAGTTTTTCGAGAGGAGATACCAAGGACAACATTTGGCACAAATGAACCATGAACAAATCCATATAAAAGACCAGGACACTACCTTTAATCCAAAGTCCTAAGACTGTGAGTTTGTGGGTCTTTCTCCTTATATATTACTCATCGTATTCATCTCTACCCAATGTGAGACTTCCAACTCACCTTGAATTCCTAACATAACACTTCTACCAATTTGATCTTAGACAAATCCTTTGTATTCTCCAGTGATACCATAGATTCTTTGTACCTCTCTAGACCATTACTAGAATTTTCTTAGCAATTCTAGAATCAACGAAATCACTGCCCAACAATTTGTTTGATTGTTCCTTGATTGTCTCAGACTCTTTTATCTTTTGTTACTCAAATTCCATCATTAAATTAAGTAGTTGCATGTTTTGTATTCTTTCATCTTCAACATACTCCTGTTTTAGATAATCCCAATTTTATTTTGCTGATTTAAAAGTCATGATTCTTGTAAAGATGGTCTAAAATACACAGCTTCCCAAAGATCAAATATCTCCAAGTAAGACTTCATTTTCATTGCCCAAAGGTTACACTTCTCCTCATCAACTATATGAGGAGTTGCTAAGGAGAAACTTTTCAGTTTCCATTTTACAAGTCCAAGAAGAAAAGGACTCTAGATACCAATTGTTGGAATTGTGGTGAAAAAATTAAGGAAAAAGGGAAACGGAACACGTCGGAATATTTTCAGCTGGAAGTAATGAACTTGATATTTCATTAATGTTTATATTTAAAAGAATTGAAAGAGCTAAACAGACTGACAATTTTATACATATAATTATCATAACTTTCATACTCGCTCCTAAAGTAAAAGTAGTAATTAAGTGACTTTCTCATAAAGTAAAAGTGCAAATAATTTATTATTATGAAATTATTTAGGAAACTGAAATAAAACATAAAGTCACATGCAGTTACATGCAATACATAAAGCAAATATTTAACACCTTATGAGACTTGTTTCTAAATGCAGTTTCACTTTAGATATTCTAATATGGATTAGAGAGTAATAGAAATAGAATGGGTCTAACTCAATTCTAAAACCTCTCTGGATTGCACAACTTTTATAAGGACCACTTGGATTATATCCCTAGGCCACGTGGGACATATTGAAAGAACTTTTCTGGATGTACAAGGGGTTTGTAACATTGAAGTCTTGTGTAAGAATATTAGTGACAGGTGAAGGGTTAATGTTTTTCCTTTCAATTTGTGTTTTTTTATGTTAATTCAGTGACTGTAGCCTTAATATCAGATAAATCCTCAACAACACGTTAGTTCACACAAAAAATCAACTATGAAATGTATTGCACATATTTGGAATGAGAATATAACCTTTGAAGATAATTTTCCAAAAGCATTTCAATTTCCTCCTCCTCCTCTACATACCATGAGAAAAAAAAAGAAATGAGAAGCTATGTTATAGCTCTACTACTGTGGAAAGGAAAGATCCGTATTGATGTTAGCAACAGAAAACTCCTTTATATTTCAAATAGCTTACCCTCAGCATTCTTCTTTTCAAAAGGCACCGAGCATTCCATATTATTGTTTCCTTTATTAAGTGTGCAGTTTCGTCCCATGATGCATATACGACGTATTTCATGGGGATCTTCCAGAAGGTCAAGCAGCATCTGTCTGAGAGCTCCTGCCTTAGAGCCTAACTCAACCTAGAAATTGGGTAGAAAGTTAAATTTCAAGTTTTATCCAGAACCACTCAAGATTGGTTAAAAATTCAAGAGATAGAAGTACCAAAGTTTGTTTGCTAATACGAAGCTGCTCCAATATGTCACCAGTTAACCTATTTGGCAAGGCCTCAAGAAGAGCTTGTACCTAGGATCAAAAGGGAGAGGGAGAGAAAATTCCAATCAAGTAGTGAATTCGGAGATAGAGGGAAGCTATAAATGTCTGTTATGGTCTCCAAAACCAAAAACCCAACATTGTCCATTAAATATTAAAATTAGAAAGTTTTCTGCTTCTGGATGCATGCCATGTTAAAAGTAAAGCACCATGACTTGCACTTTATGATATATTTAAGATCGTGTAGAATGTCTGCATAGAGAGAGTGGCTGGAGCACATTACACGAGAAAAAATAAAGCCAAAAGTTCCCTACCAGTTTTTATTCGGATGGTTTAGAAATAGCTACTCTACTTGTCAAAATAATAATAAAACAAAATAGACAAAAATATCAGCAAGTATACACGTACAAAGAATTAACATAAATATACTCAGTTACTCACTGTGTTCCCATACTCACACGAGGTTCTAAGTCCATCAATCTCTGCTCCAATCGCTGTATTCTTGAAAGCAATGCTGCTTCAACAACCTGAAAATTTCACCAAATGACTAAGGGGAAGACAATTCACAACAGTATGAGTAAGATGACAAGCAAATGATGACAAAACTACACCCATGATAGGCAACTCATTATATGCCTCCTCACCTAAACAGTCATATTAAATGTTGCTTTTGAAGAGGGTGTTTGCCCCAAGGAACAAACTTTGGCCCAATTACTTGGAAATTGACTGTCCAAAAATAGTTTTAAGAGTTCCCTGTGTGCTTTTTGTTTAAGACACTTCTCTTGGTCTTCCACATTTTGTAATTGTCACCATGATTAGATCCTTCTGCCTCATATTTACACTTGATACATTTTATTTGTTATAATATTGTCATTATTTTATATTAGTATTCCTAAGCATCCACAACAACTACCATGACACCACACCATCTTAGGTTTACCAAACCTTGAGTTGAGCACAGTAATATATGTATCGAAATATAATTCTTAGAACTATCTTGTTTCTCAGAATAAAATTAGGAAGAAATGCATTTATATTCATACTATATCCTCACTCTTGAGGGTGACCAGATGACTATCATATTTCAACCCTTGAAAATAAACCATATTCAATTTCATTCCAGTTTCACTTTACTTTTTTGTCTCATAGGACTGCGGATCTTCTTGTTTCAATGATATAGCAGAACACAATGGCATAGCATTAGTGCACAAGAGTATCGGGAAGAGACTGCTACTCTATTTTTGTTTTTCTCCTATTTAGTAATCGGGATGCTAAATGAAGAAAATTTGAAATTCCAGACTAACCTCAATTTCAAATGGCATCGATGGTCCTCCATTGTTGTTCTTGGGGTTCAATCGAGGCAGCAATGTCTCTAGAAAAGCTTTCCCACCTATACTGATAAATATCAACAAAAGTTTTAGTCTATTCTCTTACTTTATCAAAGGAATAATGATGGTAATGCGTCCCATATAAATTATGAATTATTTCAGAATTAGAATAATACCGATTATTGTCAAATATCAGTACACAATCTTGCATTGCTATTGCTCGTAGAGAACCCAAATTTAGAAGTATAGCATACTCCCGGACCTAATACAGGACAAAGAAATGAAATAAATAATTAATTGATAAAGGCAGCAATCTATACCCACGTAGTATATTCATCCTTACCACGTATGGGGTAAAGTTTACAAAATAAAAGGTTTTTGTGTATGTGTGAGCATATATGTATATACAACCATATACACACACAATAAACCATAAATGAATTCATTTTGAGGATGAATTTCTATTAACATTGTAATAATAGCTCTAGAATAACTTATCTATTAACTTCATAGCAGGATGATTAAATTAATATTTCTAAGCGATTTCTCGTAGTTTTTACTCCCAAAATTTTAGGGCACAAGTCTTGTTTTCCAATTAACCTATCTACATACTTGATTGTATCTCGTAGCTAAGGAGTGCTTTGCCGCAATTTGGGGAGGATGAGGACGAAAACCAAAATCAAAATATATTTCTTAAACTATGTAACGAAACATACAATTTTTCAGGAAAAATATGTGGAATTCATTGTTGACAATAACATGGATAACGGGGCCCTCATCAGTGGGTATATTCATTAACTTGAATTCGTTGCGTTTATCCATACAACGAGGTATTAAGAAATTATATGGGGGAAGAAGAAATTTTACCAGCAAAGAAGGCATTGAATTTGTCATAAACAATGAAGGATCCACACTTCGAATGTCCCGAGGACGAAGACCTGAGTAATTAAACAGAACATGAAAAAAATATATATATAAATAGATGAACAGTATCATTGCACAAAACAAACAGAACACGATGCAGATACATTGCCCCATTAAAAGACAATTGTTGCGCAAATTCTATTATAATCATGTTTATAAGAAACTCATTTAAAATTTAGCTCATCCAAAGTGAAATAAGCATAGCATGAACAACAGAATGTGATAAGATACTAGAGGCAAGTATTCTCGACTTCAAATCTTAGGACATAGATGAATTTTACTTACCACTTGACTTCAACAATTGTCTCCGATTGATTTTTCTAGTTGACACTTTCCCGTTAGACTTCACTTCAACGACCTTCACAATTTATTTAAACAGAAAGAGGAAAAGAAACACAACAAACAAGTGAGATGAACGAAAACTCTACTACTAGTATGCAATTACATTATCAAGCTGCTAATTTCGTTGCAGGAGTTCCAATAGGATAAATTAGTTAATGTGTTACTTAATCAGAGAGATATCCCCTCTAATGAACTAATATTTTGGTGTGGATTCTTCTCTTGTACATAAACTGCAATGATTGGTTTCATTGAGAGTTCAGCTACAAAATTGTCTACTTATAAGCTGGATTAAAATAGAGTGAAGCCGTCAACAACATTAGACCTAAGCTTTTAGTTCATTTAACTGGAGCAGGAGACTTGCCTAAATTCCACAATTAAATTTCAAAATTAAAAAAATAAATAAAAGAGCTCATAAGAACGAACTTCATAAACCGGTTCTCGAACTCCGAGAGAAAGAGAATCGCCTGAAGACGTGGTGAGAATCCTCTGCGAACCAACACGACCGTTTGCCGGAAAGGAAGTTCGGTTCCGGTCATCTGGTTCATCGGAAACTTCTTCGGAGTCGGATACAGCGGTTTCGGCGTCGCTCTGCTTCTCCTCCGTGGATCTGCTGAGGCATTTCACCGGTTTCAGCGCCGCCGCAGATGGAGCGGAGATCTTGCACCGACGAAGCAGAGTGAGGGAACCAGTGCACGACAGTTCCACAGCGCGGGATTCAGTGAGATCGGAGAAGAAGACGAAGTTAGCATGTCCGAGAGAAGGTTGAGAACGAATCTGCAGCACGTGTGGCCAAGATAACGCCATCTTAGCGTGGTTCAGTTCAGTTGCAGTTATGGTTACGGTGGTCGTGCATGCCGTGCAGGAGGATGAGCTAGGTAGTTGAAGGTGTATGTGTCCGTAACGATCAAAACGGAACAGGTGAATAGTTTATCCGAATTCAATTATTTTATTACTAAACATGTTTCGTTTAATTACAATAATAATAATATTCCGATGACGTTGACGCGACGAGAAAAGTGATGAACTGATTATGGATATTGGATAGCCGCGGAAAGTGGCGAAGCCGAATTTGTCCGAAACTCCCGTAAGAAAAATAGACTAAAACGTTAACAGTGTGTAAATTTAAATTTAAAATAAAAAAATAAATTAAATACATTATTTTGTGGGGGATAATCTTGTTGCACTTACGTGTGGCTGATATTCGTAGTCTTCAGCATTCGAATTGGAATCCCACAATCCTCTGCTTTAAAAATATTTAATTAATTCATTTTTGTGTAATTGGTGTAGTTGACACTTGACAGTGAGAGTGACGGACTTTTCTAGTTTAGTTTGGACCACTTATAGTGAATTGGGTGTTTCTTCACCCTTATATTTTTTCTTCTTCCACACCTACATTTTTCTAAATATCTAAATTATCCTTAGTAGTTTTGGAGGTCATGGAATAGGGAATGTTTCTTAAGCAGAAAGTATTTTCAGAAGACAAGAAAACCATTCTGAAATATTTTTTTTTAAACATATTTTTTGACTTCCAGAATTATAAAATGTGTTTCGAGTATTCTTAAATGATTACGAACTATCCTTTATGGAAACAGGTTATAGATTGCCTTTTCCATAACATAATATACCTCTATTTCATTTTTGAATTTGTCATTTTTGCAAATATTATGTGTACCGATCAGACACCGGACGACCGAATACACGAATTAATAATATAACATAATAAATACGTGGCAAGAAAACGATTATAACTGACATTAAATAAGTCAAGGATATACTATGAAAGACACTCCCACGACATCAGGAAACCACCACACACATCTTGGTTAACCAACTATCTAACTCACGTAGGAAGAGGTTCAAGTCAACCTATAAATAAGACTTTTGAAGGGAGAAAATGTACGTCTTTTTATATCCTAAGAGAACCAGCTAATCACTAGCACTGACTTAAACGTCAGAGTGCAATCGCAAGTACCCCGCCGACCGGCAAACACGTGCAGGAGAGAAGAAAGTTTGAAGAATTCAGAGACTGCTAACACGCCAACGGATTATGTATCGAGTGGCTCAATATTACTCAGGCCTCGTCATCCACACATGTATGAGACTTATCTTCTCCAACGAACCAGCTTCCAAAAACATCTAATTATTGGACAATTATCATTGGAAACCACACATGTTCACTAAAAACACACAACAAATTCATGAATAAAAGGAAAAGATCTCACTACCCTTGTTTGCTCTTAATATTATCCATGAGAAGGCAAAGAAGAAAAAAGAAGGGTGGTATTCGGGCTTTGGGATTTTTAAAAACTTCCAGGCTAATTTTGTAAGTTCACATGAATGGAGGGGTACATTACGAAAAATGTAGAAGTGAAGGAAGAATCACCCCAGAGACTTTCAGGCGGGGACAATTTCTTCCTGCACCTCCATAAGTTCTTCTACCACCTCATACACAACGTAAAAATATTTTTTTAACCTTCTTGTGTTACTCCCATAGAGTAACTTCCAGATTATGTAATTCTGGAAGCTAAAAAAGACATCCGGATTACATAATCCGAAAACTAATCATGAATTTAAAAAAAGGCTTATGGATTATGTAATCTGGAAGCTAATTACAAATTTGAAAGAAAACTTCCAGATTACGTAATCTGAGATAGTAAAAATATGAAAATTTATGGAGGTGGGAAAAGAATATATGGTGGTGTAGGAAGAAACAGCCTGGGGCGGGTCCTGAACATAGGCCCATTGGACCATGATATGAAAAAAAAAATAGCAATGCCTTTCGCTCACTCGTTTAGTAGATTGAAGGCACTCGCAATCGATATCTGTCATAAAAATTTAAAATTGGAGGGAACAAGCAAATTCCAAGAAGCGCATGGCGGTTCCGGCAGATCCAATAATTGACGAAGAAGAAGAAGTAGAAGACGGTGGTCCAGCGCACCACCCTTATGCTCCGTCACACGAGGTTCTCATCGACCGTTCCGTTTAAGTTACACGTTTAAGCTATGTTTTTTTTAATGCTATTCAGTGATTGTTTTGAATGATTACTCCTCCTGATGCAGTTTTTTGATTTATCAACGACAGTTGATCCGAGTTACATAATCTCCTTGATAAGAAAGCTTCTGCCGTTGGATTCTGCTTCTCGGAGTACCTATAGTGAAGTTGCTTCTGAAAACCCTAATCGAGGGGAAGAAGAAGAAGGGGATGCGCCCTCTGTGTCTGTTTCCAACGAGGAAAATGTTAAATCGTCCAGGAACAAATCCGAGAATATGGATGTTGATGTTTCTGCTGAATTTTCGCGTGGGGAATGTGAAGGTACTGATGTCTCGGTTGGAGAGAGCGCCTGGGAGGAATACGGTTGCGTTTTGTGGGATTTAGCTGCCAGTAAAACACATGCGGAGCTCATGGTATAGCAATGCTGGTTTTTTCTTTATTCGAGTTTCTTTCTTGTTATCATGTACTACTTCATTTCAAATCATCTTTTAGCTCAGGCGAGGTTGTTACCACTAGCTTCCACTCTCCAAATAATGAGTAGGTTGAGTTCGATGTACTGTACAGCCATAATTTGGTCCAGGTCCCACAGAACCTTTTCTTCTATTTAGTTTGATAAAACATTTTTTCATTTTGAATTCTTATTTGTATAAATAAGAAAGTCACCTTGTTTTATATTGTTTCCCGTTTTAAAAAAAAATATTTGTGAGTGGTGAAAAACAGAAAAATGAAAACAGGAAATGGAGGAAAACTAAGTGTCTTTTTTGTTATTATGTGCAGAAATAGAAAACCTTTTTCTTAAACCAACTTGGCCATAAGTCTTAAATTTCCCTCATATCATCGTTGTAAGAATACAGTAACTGATTCTTTGAATGTTCTCTAATGTATTTTTTCCAACCCTGCCCAATTTATCCATGTACCACCAAGCTAATTATCATTAATGTTACAATGGTTGTTGAGACTTTCTCTCATGTTCTGGAGATCTAAATACATTTGTTTGCTGTCTTTCAAGTTTTAGCCATTTGATTCTTTTATAGACGGAAACGAAATGTTTACTTGGTGTAATACTGCAGGTGGATAATCTCATACTTGAAGTTCTGTTAGCTAATCTATTAGTTTGCAAATCAGCGCGTGTAACAGTAAGTCAATGTTATTCAGATTGCATAAAACTAAGAATCTCTTATCACTTTTTTATGGATTAATTTCATGGTGTAGGAAATTAGTATAGGAATTATTGGGAACCTTGCCTGTCATGAAGTCCCAATGAAGCATATAATCTCAACAAAAGGATTGATTGAGATAATCATTGACAAATTGTTTCTGGATGATCCTCAATGCCTATATGAAGCATGCCGGTATGACACGTTTTTACACCCACATTTCTCGTCAATTTCAGAATTGGGATATGTCTAGTTCCTTCCTTTTTGTTTAGTACCAAATTTACATGAATAGTTTCTATTTCCCTATCGTATGCCTTGTTATTCCTGCTATTTTCACTTTTTGTTTCTATACTGCATAACTTCATTGTGAAAGAAAAACTCTGATAGTATTCCTTTGTCTTTTTTTTAAAGAAATAATATGTATTTGTTCCAAGCTTATCTATTTATACTTGTATATTATGTCCATTTCTTTAATTTCCCCCCGTTTATTTAACTTTCATTGTTTCTTCTGTCCTAAGAATTTGCATCAGTACTTTTCACTTGACTTGGCTCGCACGAAAAGGCTAATATTTTGCAGTAAAATCTTGGTGAATCTTTTCTGTTTAGAGCCAGAATTTTAAATGTCAATTTCTTTGACTGTAGACTTCATTTGGGATAGTGAATTTTTTGGACAACCTCTGGTGTTATGTTCATGTGTTTCCAGAAAGATTGGTGTGTGTTCCTACATGATTCAATCACATTGGTTCTAATTTTTCTCTTTTTGTTTTTTATAAGCTGTCTCATCCTCCTTATTTGTACAATTGTCATTGAATAAATTTCCTGCATTATAGTGTGTATGTGTAAGAAAAAAGACACATTGATTTACCCACCAAATAGATGAATAGAAGAAAGACATACTTTTTATTTATTTATCTCAAGAATTTTCTGTGTTATGCTGTAAATCAAGTATCATACTATTTTTGACAGTTGTGCCTTTATTTTACTAAATACAAACCTTTTTACAATTAATTTTTGGAACAGATTATTGACTGCAGGTCTTCAAAGTGGTGAATCTATTGCATGGGCTGAGGCATTGCAGTCTGAACATGTACTCTGTCAAATCTTGTGGATTGCAGAAAATACATTGAACCATCAACTTTTAGAAAAGGTAATCAATACTTGGTGCCAATCCAGGGTAGTTTCAACTTTTTTACTTTTTGCAGAGATTGCAATGTGTGAAGTCACTGTAATTGAATATATGCACTAGAAACTTAAATAATTTCAGAGGAAAAATAATGTTTATTTTTTTTTCATCTGAATGCAAATTTCATCTGTCCAATAACTGACATGACATCATTCTACTTTTTAACAGATCATGGGGCTTATTTTAGTTGTATTAGAAAGTCAACAGAAAGTTATAGAGGCTCTCCTTCTACCTATGATGAAGCTTGGTTTGGCAAATATATTAATCAGTCTCTTGACTTTTGAGATCAGCAAATTAACGAGTGAAAGAATACCTGAAAGGTAGTGTGATCCACAGTCCTCCATTCTGCAATGATGTAATTACAATTCCTATTGTCACCTTATTCTAATTCTGGTATCACTGGCAAATGGTTGTAGAATACATTGTCTTGCAATTTGTTGTAACATTTATTTTTCAGATAACTATTCCATTCGGCTATCTGGTGGAATGGGTATGATAAAACCTCATCTTAATGTTTCAGGTACTCTATTCTTGATTTAATTCTTCGTGCAATTGAAGCTCTTTCTGTTTTGGATGATCATTCTCAGGAAATTTGCTCAAGTACAGGGCTGTTTCAACTAATATGTGATCTGGTTAAGTTTCCAGATAAAGTTGAGGTACATTGTTATTGTTAACAGTATCAACGCTGATACATCTTTCGCAATAACTTTTGATATAAATATTTTGGTATCTAAGTCAGAAAAATTAAGACCACGCTACTCATGTAAATAACTAAAAACTTCTCCAACATAGTATCTTTTTCTTTCTTCCAAGATGCATAATGAGCTTTTAAATATTTTTAAACTATGAAGCTTTCTCTCTATCAGTGGATATTATTGATGAAAAAATGAAAATTTTGTTAATATTTCATTTTGGGTGAGAATTGAAGTTACTATTGCTTGTGATACACTCCTGCTTCATTTTGCTCGTACTTGAATAAAAAAAGGCTATCCTCTTTTGTTCTGTAGGACCATTTCCCCTTGTAGATAAATCTACACATAGTTGAGCTGAGAATTTCATAATGCAGCCAACTTGATCTAGTTATCCAAACCATGTTAGTAAGTATCAGGATACACGAAGTATTGCACGATACAATTCACATCCCCCACGATACGAATCGTAGGAAAACTTGTTTGTGCACTGGGAATCACGATCCTAACAAGAAACACAATTTGAATCTTCAGGTCTCACTTTGATATGGAAAGTGAAGAGGCAGTGGTGCATATGAGAGAAGACAATCCTAATATTGTCTCTTTCTTTCTTAGTCTCCTTGGGCCAAACGTTTTCAGCCCAAATAATTTTTTTCCATTTAACAAAGGAGTTGGGGCATACGACCCAACCCAATCCAACTATTATAACATTAACCTAAGGCTGTTTCTTCGTGCACCTCCATAGTTTCTCCTAGCACTGAGGTGCAGGAAGAAACAGCCTTAACATGTGCAGGAAGAAACAGTCTTAACCTAATCTGTCCACTGATACAACCACTCTTTTTGAATGTTGTTGTTAATATTAATTATATTTTTAAATGTTTAGAATCTTACAATTCACGATCCATTATTCAAAATATAAGCTATCCAAGACATCATTTGTATCATGATTCAACTACCATGATCCAAACTTTTTTTTTACGATCAGCTTTTTTATAAGTTCTAATTATTTGATAACATTTTCTAGATCAATTTATGCCTAATAGCAAACTTTTAAGTTTTGACAAAGAAATAAAGTGATTTGGCTAACTGAATTCTTGATTTCTTCTGCAGGTTGGGAACTGTTGTGTTACTGCTGCAGTTCTCATTGCGAATATGTTGTCTGATGTTCCGGATCATGCATTGAGGATATCACAGGGTAAACTATGTATTCACTATGTATTCTTTCTTGAGTCTCTAGATTATTTAATATAATGGTAAATGGTATTGGGTTTTCTAGATTTGACCCTATTAGGTGGTCTGCTTGATATATTCCCTTTTGCTTCGGATGATGTGGAAGCAAGAAATGCGGTCTGGAATGTAATCGCTAGGATATTGGTTAGAATTCAAGAATCGGAAATGAGCCCTTCAAGAGTACATCACTGTATTATGGTTCTTGTCAAAAAACATGATCTGATTGAAGATGAGCTTCTCAACCAACGAGTTGAATCTGGTGATGAACAGCATAGCTTGTGTTCTCCTGGCTCAGCAGCAAATGCTAGGAATGTATCTGTATCCTTCTCTTTTAGTCACTTCAATCTGTTCTTTGTGATTCTCAGGTCCCCTTTGGATGACTTTATTTGAAATCTGTTCTGAGATTACAATTTCTTTGAAATAAGATGTTGAATTTTATTTCATTCATATCTATGGTTTCATGATTACATGATAATATATCTATTTTCACTCAGTCTAAAATGCAGGGAATTTTTTTTTCCAATTTACTAATGATGCTATATGTTAAAAAGGATTTCTTACCAAATCAGGTACAAGCGTGGCAAAAACTATTATCATGTCTTCCTTTTTCTTTCACTGACTGTTGTTTGTATCTAAATTTGTAGAATCCATTCATGGTATTTATGATTTACTTTCTATATTGAGTGTCATTAAACTTTCCAATGGACAATCCTTCACTAGGGAACAAAAACACTCGAGAGCTTTGCATATTTAGATTGCTTGTCTTTAATTCTGAACCATTAATTTAGACCTTTTTAAACCTCTATCTAGCCATCCAAATGTGTCTAAACTAAACAATGCCCACCACACCTACAGACAGTTAAGTTCACAGGCTTATTTATCCACATGCTTGCTTTGCCATTTATTTGTTGTTTCACTTTACCATCGCAATCAATAGCTTGGGATGATCATCAGTATTCTGAATAAGTGGACTGCAGAAAAAGAGAATGCCAAGAATAATCGGAATGCTGAAGTTCCCGTCAGTGAGTCAGATGTAAAAAGATTGTTGGATTGCTGTAATAAATTCTTCAATTACAATTGATGTGTCTTGTAAATTACAGCTGTCTAGACAATTTGAAGGCTTGCACCTGTCGATACTGTTTTTGTATTTTTTTTATTTATGGTACATCTTTTTAGAAGTTATTGGTAGTTGGAGGAGTTTTACAACTGGCTTTTTGGAGTATTAATTTTTAGGGATAAAACTTAAATATTGACATTCAACTTGATAATGTTAATCTTTAATCCAAACTTTAATTTTGATTACAAAATAAAACTAAAAAGACCCATGGAACTTTTACATCTGTAATTAATGTTGATTTTTTAATGTAAACTTTTGTTAGGTACATTTGGGTAAAACTCCATTTTGCAGAACCATTTTAGAAAACTTTATATAATTTGTCTTGAGTATAAGCGGACATTGTATTACTGTTATAAAGTGAGTCTGTATATTTTTTATCAGCAATAAAGTGAGTCTATATGTAATTTTCACAATTATAGTGCGACTAATTTGAGTTTATCTGTCACCTTAAACTAAACTAATCGAATTGAACACAGATCCATGAGGAGCAGCTTTGAATACTCTGTAAAAATTAAGCACGAGAACTCATTGGAATATTGGTCTTATTACACGAAACTTGAAACACAGTAAAAGTTGTAATTAAACATACTCAACCTGCTTTTATATAAGCCAAACTAATGCAACAATAACCGCACAATTCTTAAAAATATATATCCAAAGTAGATATGACACGGGATTAGGATATGAGAGAGATGCCAGCAGCCAGTAAGTCATCGGACAAAAGCTTGTTTGCAGCCTCCGAAGGATGAAAACCATCCCAGAATACATACTCAGATGCATTGGCACACGTTCCTATGGATTTCTGATTGCACAGTATAGATGTCTCTAGCAAGCCTGTTCCACAACAAGCCTTCCTTGCTTCAAAAAAGCCTGTGAAAGTAAAATAAAACTAGTTCATGAGTTATGCATGATAAGGCTTAGCAGGGTTAGAAAGTGTACCATTTTCAGAAGGCTTAGTGACAAGGTCATAGAGAGGTTGGTAGATATCAAGGATGACCAATTTCAGACCAGAAAGCGATTTTTGCAGGCTTTGCGACGTAGTGTTTAGCTTCTTATTGAAGTTAACAGCATCACTGTTTAGTCTAACCACACATTCGTTGCTATCAAAGCCAAAGAGAGTGATAGCTGCTGGCAGACAACCCATAGGAGGTAATGTTGTGACGCCAATCTTCCTTGCTCCAAGTGCATACAAGTTCTGTCATGTATGTTTGAAATTTGGAAATGTCAGCAAACGAAAATAAATAGCCCCTTTTTTTCTCTTTTCACTTCTTATCATTGGTAACCCTTGTTTAAGGGCAAGGTGGTTTCTTAAGGTTGACAAAGACATGCCTGAATGAAAGTGGCGTACTGTTGCATTAGAATATCTGAGAATTGGTCAGCAGTGTAAACTTTGTAAAGCAGTGGATTTATATAATAGTTCTGAATAAAATCACTGTTTCCAGCGCTGATAAGATATATAGCACCAGATATAATTGATGAAGCATTTGACTGCCCTGCTATTCCCATCAATATATTCTGGCTCTCTTTGTAGTGTTCCAGCTGTTGGCTCAATGGAATTGCATGCTAGACCAATTGGAAACAAAACAAAAGAAAAAACACACATTCCTACATTAGGCTTTGTGAATAATGAAGACAAGTAAAAAAAAAACTGAAGATTTTTAAACTTGCAAAGTGTATATTTACATAAAGCTTAGCTGTGGGATCGTAGTAGCCAGAAGCAGCTGAGGCAAAGTTGGCACCGTTCAAGAGGTTTTTTCCTTTGACCTTTAAGTTGAGGTAAGCTGGCGGGTAAGAGGTAAATCCAAGGTTTTCAGCTGCAGTGAACAGAATAAAGATCAAGCATGCAATCCTTTTATAGAAAAAAACAACATGATAATGTAGGTGAGAAAATGGTGTTTCATTCAATGGGGATTTTGAGCAATACCTGTGTAGTCTGATGCAAGCTTCCCATTGCAAAACCTCCCTGTTGGAGTGTGATTATTGAAGTCTCTTCCATAAGGAGGGAAGTTTGCTTTTACAATGGTGGATAACTGGTTATTATTGCCCACATCAAACACAGAGTCCCCAAATATGAACAATGCAGGAACCAGAGGCTGCCCTTTAGCCACATTGAACACTAGAGCCAGAAGAAAGGAAGTCATGAAATAACTTGCATTCCCCATGCTTTTGAGTTTCTCTTCAGAGAGAGAAGGGAAGTGGGAGGGCTTTTAAAAAGGGGTGTTATAGTATTGGGAACTGATAATCTGAGCAATGGTCTGAAGCATGCAGTGGGACTGGTTTGGCAAGGCTGCAGTTCCGAGAATCTTATAAATGTCTGAACAAGTTAGTTGAGATACACTAGTCAAAATAGATATCAAATCTCGGTATCATATCCATGTAGTGCATGCTAGCTTCTTCTAGTGTAACTAAAATTAGTACAATTTTTAATTATAAGTAGGTAGCATAAACGTTCTTAGCTGTAACCATTTTAATGTTGCAGAACTATCAATGAAATTATGCTCATGTCTTGGGCTACAAGATATCTGTCAAAACAAAACTAAAGAGAGCTACTAGTAGCAAGTTATATGGTGTGGTTGAATGAAGTTTTCAGCACACATGAACCTTTTTCTTAGTCTGTTTTCTACATTTCCCAAAACCAAAAACCTGTCTAAAGTTAATATACAAGTAAGAAAGGATGTCGGTTACAAGTATAGTCTTGCACGTGACATGCAACTACAAGCTTCTTCAACAAGCGCACTTTTCAACCACACCAGATTTACTGCACAACAGAAGACAACTTATAAGAAAAAGGAAAAGAAACAAGAGGAAGAAGCTAAGGTAAGTAACTCAGAGACGTAACAGCACTTGGATTTGGACACATTGATGTTCATCTTTGTACCATAAAGTTTGATGTCATATTTGATGGAGTGTTATATGTTGAGAAATGTGCATTAAATTATATGAGAAATAAATTTTATTTAAAAAAAATAATTTTGATAATAAGTAAATTGTTCACTTTCAAATTTCAGTTGTCAAATTTTATTTTTTTTACGTGTTACAAAATTTAATAATAGATAAAATTTAAAAGAGTTCTAATATTTTCACAACAAAAAATACAACCACAACAAATATTAATATTTACAACAGAAAAAAAAATCTTTTAATAAAAATACACGCAAAATGCATAAAGTTAATTTTTTTAAAAAAATTAACAAAATTATAAATTTCTATAAATAGTTAAAGTATTAATCTCAGATAAACATTAGTAAATTAATTGATACAAACTAAGTAGCTTTTCTTGTTGGCAACACTTAACTGTTTCTTGTGACCTAAGGTTTCGACCATATGCGATGTTCGGTTGGTGAAATAATTCTATGGTTTCTTTTCATAGCACTGATGGTGTATAATTTATCTAGGAAAAATGGATAATTTATACAAAATGAAACAAGACAAAAATATAAAATGATATAAATATCTCAAATAAGTTATTAAATGTCATATAAATAATAATTGTTTTTTGGAATATAAGTCATTCTCTCAAGATTATTTTTTTTTATCTCCCGTCCATTTAAAATGTAATTTTACATTTGGAATTAACTAGTGTCAAGTATTTGCTTTAGGTGATATTTATCTTTTCTCTGGATTTATTGTATTTTAATACTAAATTTAGTATTATATTTTTATTTCCCATACATGATTTTTTATAGTACTTTGAAATAGAATCAGTCTACTTTTCTTATGGCACATGCTTTATTTATCCCTACCTATAAACTATAAAGAGCTTTGAATTTAAGTGAGTATTCTTTTTAATATATTGTTCTTTAAACATATTCTTACTAACAAACTCACACTTATAATCCTAACCTATATAATTTAAAATGTTTTTCTAAAATATTTCATATTTACATTTAAAATTAGTATCATAAAAATATAACTATTATTATCTATTAATTAGAAATAAGAAATAAAATTTTGATCAGTGCCCATTTGAACCTCTGTGACTCCCTGAATCCACTCTTGAAGGGAAGATAAAAAATGATGAGTCTCAACCCCAAAAAGTATTTTTCTCGTGCACGAATCTATTTTTGGTACTATAATTTTGAAAATGTGGAAGTTTGATTCTTATAAAATTTTAATGGTACATTTGGTCTTTCCTAAAATTGAATAATTTTGAGAAACTTTTAATTTATTATCGAATTGTGAGATAAAATTATATATATTTGTTAATGATAATGATATAAATTATTTTTCACGTAAAATAGTGATGGTAAAAATTTTATAACAAGCTTTAATAGTTTTTATTTTCTTATACATGTTTAAAAAAATTGTTAGCAATTGAATGACATGTTAATAACAAACCAAAATTATGCAATTAAACTTTTTTAGAGATTAAAATTCCACATTTTGCAGAACCCAAAATAATCTGTTCTTTAAACATGTCTATGTTATTGCAGGTTGCAACTCCGTCAAATTCCTAAAGACATTTTTTCTGTAATTCCACATGTTATTTTTTCATCTTCACAAATTTTTTGTATTTTCAAAAATGTTTATAGGTAATATTTTGAGTAACATAATCTGAAAGTCGTTTTTCAAATTCGTAATTAGCTTTTCGATTATATAATTCATAAGTATTTTCTAACTTTTGAATTTCTTTAAATGTGTGTCCAAATTACATAATTCAAAAACTATTATTAAATTCATATTTTCAGATTATATAATTCAAAATAACATTTTAAATTATGTAATCCAAAATATGCAGGTGAGAAAAAGAATAAAAAAATATTTTTTATATTTTGTATGTGATAAAAAAAAACATATGAAGGTGCAAGAATAAACAATTATCCCTAAACTATGCAAATTGTAAAAGAAAGTTTTGTATAGATGAAAATATAATTACAAAACACATATAGAGTACTAATATCAAATCAAAATAAATATAAATAGAAAGTATCTTTAATCTTAAATCATAAAACAACATCAATTTTTTCATTTTATCCATTTTTTTCCAATTTGTCAATGAATATTTTTTTACTTCATCCACCACCTCATCCTAATACATCAAGTGTTGTTTTGCCATGTTACAAACTTTGTAAAAATAAAATAAAAAAATTATCTTTTTTAAATTAATCTTCTACTAACAAATAAGCAAAAAATTATTTAAAATATGAATTTTTACATTAGATTTCAAATTAAAATGAAATTTTAAAAACAATGTAGTACAGATGAACCTATAAAAAAGTATAAAAGGTAAATTATGACTTAATGTGATAGCCCTGCATTAAAATTAACCCAGTTTAGTTACTCATAATGATTTAAATTGGTGTTTTCAATGTTTTTTAAATATATCAATAAGGGGTTAATCTAAACATGAATTCATTTAAATTTCTTAAATATTTTGAATTTAAATAGTATTATAAATGAAAATAATAGCTCAATATATTTTTTATTCTATAATAAATCTAGAATTATTGATAAATTTCTCAATTATTCATTTTCATTTTTTAATTTAGTTTTAATTATATTTATACTAAATTGAATTTGATTTTTATTCTAAATATTTGATTTTTGACAAAAATAATGGATAATTAATTCTAATAATATAATCACAAAAAAATGTTGGTGAATTTACTTTCTTCGTTCCACATTACACGATATTGCTATAATTTTTTTTTGTCCTTTTTATAACTCTCTTCTTAAAATTGGCATTTATATTGATAATTTTTTTATCACAACACCCTTAGTTATCTGTGTTAGTAAATAAATAAATAAAATATTATTATGAATTGTTTTTTTAGAGAAAATTATAAAATTAAAGAGTTTATATATATATATATATGTGTGTGTGTGTGAGTTTTTGAGAGAAAATTGTTGTAATCACTTATAAATTGAATATTATTAATTAAATTAACCAATTTTCATAGCAAATGTGAATTAGTTATTAATGATAAAATGGGAAAGGAACTAATATATATACGTAAAAAACAATTTATGTATATTTAATATTAGTTTTATAGTATATTTTATTGTCCGTCTATCCTTATTTACGAATTTTATCATTTAATTATTTTTTCATGAAATCAAACTTTGTATTTTTCATTTCATTTGTTCTTTAAATTTTTAATAAAATGATAAATTTTAATAAAAAAAATGAAAAGTTAAAATGACATGATTTTATGACCGATTTATTCAAAAAAACGTATAACTATTAAAATATATACTAATGTTTTAAATATTAGAAACTTCAATTATTAGGCATTTACGTCCACTAACAGTGTCGGAATTATCAAAGAGAATATTTGAATATGAATACCTGTAATAATTATCTTTTTATTAAATTGTACACTATAAGAAGTGATATAATTATTATTGGTGACCCATATGGCATGTCTACACTTTTATGATAATAAATATAGTTAAAAATATAATTGCACTAAATAAGAATTACTAAAATACAAAAAGTAAAATTATAATAAAAATTTATAATTATACAATAAAAAATATTTTTTATTTGTTATCCTTGTAGTTTCTATATATCAAGAAAACAAAAAAGTTAGTTAATAAAGACGAGATAAAAAGGTCCAATAAATAGAAAGATCTCCATAAAAGTAAAAGCGAAATTTTAATTACTTGATGTAATTTTTAATTATTAAAATAAATAAAATTTATTAAAATAAGGTGATATGATTTAATTGAAATTTGATTACATTAACATTGTGTTATCTAATTGAAGTTATATAACGTTGACACTATTTTTCTTAACAAAATCATCACATGTTTTTTTTTTCATTTTAGTAATTAATGTATGAAATTGTGGGTAAATTCCCTATCTAACACCATTTACACTTTTATTTTCCTAACTAGCACCCTTTTGCTTTTATTCCCTATCTAGCACCCTTTTGTTTTTATTTTCCTATCTAGCACCCTTTTATTTTTTATTTCCCTATCTAGCACCATTTCAAAAATAAATAAAATAATAATAAATTATTATTTTTTTATAATTTTAATTTTGAATATATTAAAAAATAAGTATTTTTTAATGTTTAAAATAGTTAGAAATATAATTAATGAATAAAGAAATGAGTTTTTTACAAAATAAAAATAAAAAAGTAA
>Ga0123342_1000634_pt1 | contig 56462 bp, 20 predicted proteins | sample Turbeawhitnodule_FD_89960 | JGI IMG/M metagenome (GOLD analysis project Ga0123342, IMG submission 89960) | Root nodule microbial communities of legume samples collected from Mexico - Turtle bean Mexico white nodule | ecosystem: Host-associated > Plants > Roots > Nodule | place: Mexico: Nepantla...
AAGGACATGGCACTCATTGTTCAATGAGTTTGGCTTCTCTCTTGGATGGCATTATCCTCCATTGAGATGACCTTAAGCCTCCTTAAAGTGTTGTTTCTTGTTAAGTGTCAATCCAACTCATATCACATAGCCATGCAACCAAACAAAAGAAAAGTGTTCTAGTGAAGGTCAAAAATAAGTTTACAAAGCCCACAAATAATAAACCTCTATAAATTAGAGAAAATGTCTAGGGAAACGCAAAATAGACCACCATGGACTCACAAGTCCTTCACCAGCTTGCCATCCACCATGACATGACAAGGGTTCACGTCAGAAAAATCTATCCCGAGATGAATAATGCATGTCTGCTCTATCATAGCCTCAAACTTAGCAACGTACAAATTTTTTATGTCGTTCTTCATGGCTTCAAAGTTGCTCGCCCATTCGGCCTCCTGACGGGAAATCTTCCCCTTCAGCTCTCTTATCTCTTCCTCTCGTGCCTTCACATCCCTTTTTCCAGTAGGTGGATTTGAATGAACAAGTCTGCCTTCTCTTGGGTCCAACGTCTTTCCTCCGACCGAAGGCGGTCAATCTTAACAACCTCGACCTGAAGATGATTGATCTCACTTTGGAGTTCGCCGATGCGACATTTTAACTCGTTGATTTTCTAGAGGTTCTTCTGAGTCTTCACGTTAGCCATACTGACCAATGTATTTTCCCGACTCAGTAATCCTTTGATGTCGCTGCATAAGTAATCAACCTCCACATCCTGAAATTCGAAGGAGGAATCCCAAAAGTTGTTCCTCATCTAAGAGCCAGACGCAGGTCCCCAATTCTCTACCATGATTAGTTCTAGGTCTAGAGCTCGGTCGTTCGATCAGGAATGTGCCAACGATGTCGGCTACTCTACTCTCCTTCTCTTCGTATTCAGGTCCGAGGTCGTGCGCTTGACCTCTTCCGAGTGAACAAGAAAAGGGCTCAGACCACTCTTATTAGCAACGAGGGAGGGTTTAGGAGCCCTGATCTCCTTCAACTGGCGAGCTAGTTCAACCTTGGAAAGGGTAGAAACCATTTATTTCTCTGCAAACAAAGGAAACAAGAAACATGTGTTAATATCAGATCCGGGGACACCAATAACATACCAATATTCGCAAATCGAACCTAAAGTATTAAAGTAACCAAGTCTTGAAAAAATGGGCTAGGATAAAGAAGTTATACCAATGTATTTCTTAAGATTGGAAGCTCGGTACTCGCGCTTCAGTATTTTGGGGATTTCAAAAATCACACCCAAGTTTTGGAGGAAATCGCAAACACTTTGCTCATAAGGGTTGAGGTCTTCCATACAGCGTGCAGGGTGTGTTTTCGGTTTGGGTGCCTAATACAAGGGAAAACCCTCCGACCGAAGGACGAATCTTAACGAAACAGCCCTTAAAATTCTTGTAGGAAGACTGAAAGAGGGTTAATAAACCCCTCCCACTAACATTGTTAAGGGAAGCCCACAACTGCCTAGAGGAAACCTTGAGTTCAAAGAAGAAAAAGAAGATATTCAAAGTCAGTGACAAGCCGAGTGTGTTAAGAAGAATTTGAAACACGTGTAAAGAAACCTAGTTGTTCGGATGCAGCTGAGCGGGAGAGACGTTTAACTCGGTCAAAAACTTCTTCTCAAATAAATCAATGGGAAGAAGCAATCCTAACTTAATAAAGCAAGTATCATACTCAAAACAAAAGGGCCCGTAGGGATCGTCGAATTCATCGTTACACACAGGCTCTGTTTCACCATAAACGAACGTTTTAATCAAGCTCTCATCGGTCTTGCTTAAACAACATGACTCACGCAAACCCTCAAGTCTTGAAGGGGTTGTGTATATGGAAACCTCTTTCAAGAGGTCCTTTTTGGCCTAGGGGAACAAGGCAGTATAGTTCATATTTCCAAAAAACAAACACAGTATGCCTACACATCACCACAGAATAGAACGTAAACCAAATGTAGGGGAAAACAACAAGGAAGGAGGCCTAAGCAAACCAAAAGCCATGATAGAAAACACTACAGGGATGAGATCTGGAGCGTACCTAAGAGGATGGCCAAACAAAACTAGGAGGAAGCCAAAGAGTGAGAAAAGTATGCACGAAGCAAGGGTGCCAGAACGTGAAACGAATGAAGGAGAAGGAGAGCATTTTTCAAAGTTAAAGAGAAACAATAGGAGAAGATCAATCGTCGACCTATAGGCGATTGACATGTGTCCAAGGGCATTAAATGACTAACTCACGTCTTTCAGAAGTGACAACCTCGAGAAGACAACCCGTGTACACTGTACTTCAAAAGGCAAGTTTTCCCGCCCAACGTTACCTCAGTCGGAATTCGAGAAAGCTGCTAAAATCTGGGTTCCCATGCAATCGGTAGGAGAGTCGAGCATGTTCTTCAAAGTCAAAGCATTCCTTTTCGACTTCCCAGCTCGGCCTAAAATCGAAGATTCTTATGCACTCTCGAACGTTAACCAGGTGCAGTTGCCCGACCTCTCGAGAGCTATTCTAAGATCGTAACCAGACCGACCTCTCTTACCCAAAGAAAGGGCCACATTTTCGAAGGCACAACATCGTAGCCAAAAGCCTTTTCGCCTCATGGGCTCGACTATAGGCTTGGGGGCTTTGTACCGTCCCGCACTTGCTACGAATAAGGTCGATCAGACCAATCGATCTGGGAGTCTGATGAGGTCGACCGACCTGGCCCAAAACACGTTAGAGTGGGTCTAGAGCCCATTTCATTGGTCTAGTACGAATAATATCAGGAAAAGACGTTCACACCACAACGTAATCCCCAATAATATCACATGGGATCTTTGCGCAATATGTAGGATTATATCACTTAAATGCTCTGATTTTACTTACACAATATCCTGTATTATGTCACATAAATGTTCTGATTTTATTACAAAATATTTCGATTTATATAGATCATATTCGGATTTTAGGAAAGGATACTTTAATATGCCACATTAAGACCTGGAAAAACCAGGGTTAAAGATCTAAGTCCATGAAGGCGTATAAATACATGACCACTCATAGGAAGTAATCTCAATTCGCATCTTTGCACTATAGTCACTGCATACACAACATTTTGTGCTCTTACTGACTTAAGCATTGGAGTGTCTTCTGCAAGTGGAGTTCCCCTTTGTCCTTATGGAGCTCATTCACAGAACTTAAAGTGAGACCATCCGGAGTTCACCCAAAGTCCGACCAACCTTGAATCGGTGAGAACAATTTTAATTAAAACTTATTTTATAGTTACGATTAAAAATAAGAAATTTAAATTTAAAAATGATTAAAGTATATAGATACCAAAGTTATAGAAGGATTCTAATATTAATTGTGTTTTTCTAATTCTTAGTTGTCTCTCTTTATAGAGGAGAATAACCTTTATTTTGTCTTTGTCTGTTATGATTCTAGTATTTATTGATTGATTCTTTTCTCTCTTTAGCTAGTCCTAGAACGAGTGTACTTGTATATATTTAGACAGACTATTTGTTTTGATCTCAATGAGATATATTAGAGATATTCATTCTCATATCCTTTACCTTCCTTTTTACTCTTTTGTTCATCTTTGTTCTATTTTATAATATGGTATTAGAGTCTGGTTCAAGCCTATCCTATAGCAAGTGTTTGTTGGATTTATTAGGCCAACTGCTATTGGATCGTTATCTAATCACCCATAATATGTTATCCCACGCACGAGCTATCACTCTCAGCACGAGACGGGTGTTGGTGATCTCACATCGACTAAAACATTTTATTGTATATAAGTGGGTGCAAACCTCACCTCATAAGCCGGTTTTATGAAGTTGAGTTAGGCTTAAATTTTTTTGTATAACTTTATTCAGTTTATATTTTAATTTTAAATTAAAAATTTTTGAGTGGCTGATATTGGAATTTGAAATAGTGAAAGAAACTCCTAAAACGACTCTTTCTTTAAAAAAAATCCTCTTTTAAAAGTTTTATTTAATATATTTTTTAATATATGTTTGTTTTAGCTGTTATATAAGCTTTTTAAAATAAATCGAAGAAAATGTTTAGCCTTTCAAAATTAAGTATCGCATTCACACTTGGTGTTAGTTATTAAAGTATCGCTGTTTAAAAATTGATTTTGGAGGCAACAAAGGCAACCGAACCCAAAGCTTGATTTGATTTGCTATTACATGCATTCTTTTTCTCTTCTAATTTTTTTTTTTTATCTCTTTTATACTTATGAGAATTTAATATCAACAAAGATTTTTTTTTCTTGACAGCACTTTTACGCTACACATACAATTTGTAGGGTCGATGGGTTTTAATGAAAAGTCCACCGTTGAATGTTGTCGTGTAGGAACTGGGTCTCAATTGGTTTAACTCATCATTTGTTCTTTTTGTTATACTTTCTTGGCAAATTCTTCCTCACTTCGATTGCTACTTCTTACAACTTCATATCATTTTTAAATATTAAATATATTTTTTTTAAATGAATATCGGATTTATCAATTCCATATTTATCTTAAAAAATATATTGGTGATTGAAATTAAATATGAAGAAAAAAAGTGCAAAATATTGAGTAGATGATAGTGTCTAGAGTTAGTAGTAGGAGTGAGAAGAATATAAATAAGCATGTTGATATTCTCATTAATGAAGCTAGGAATAGGAAGCAAATGAATATGGTTAACCATGTATTTCAAGTAATTAAGTTTGAACTATTTTCTCTAGAACCGTTTTGATCCATATTTCACATTGTGGGAGTGTAAAGTGTTTGTGTGTTTGTTTTGAACTTGTGGCTATACAACATCTCTTTTCATTATATAAGAAGGGTGATGATATTTTGACACTCTACTTCACCTTACACTAACAACAAAATATTAATATTTATAATAAAAAAATTAAAAAAAAATTCTCTTTAATAAAAATATAAGTAAAATGCAAAATATTAAAATAATTTTTAAAATTAAAAAATTATAAATAATTAAAATATTAATATTTATTGGAGTGTAGGGTGGAGCATCGGTTGTCAAAAAATCATTTTTCATATAAAAATAATCTTTAGTCATTATTAGGTGACAAAATAAATATTTTTTAAAATGAATATTGGGTTGATTAATCCGGATTGTCTGAGAATCTATAATCCGATTTGTAAATTTAAAACACCAACTGGATTATACAATTTGATATACATCCTTAATCCGGTTTGAAGTTCTAGATATTTAAAAATAAGAGGATACATTTAATATTTAAAAAATATATGAAGGTGAAGAACCAATGATAATGCAGTGAGAATTTGCCTACTTTCTTTTGCAAGGAATAACAAAGCTCATTTCTTTTTTTTTTCCTAAAATAGTTTTAGTATTTGGTAAAATAAAAATGGCAGGTCTAAATTAACATTTTTATATTTTCCATCTAGCATCATGTCATATAATAATATATTTTATTTGGTAAGGAATTGATACAGGGAACAGCGTTGCACGATCAATTTTAAAAACTTTTACTGAATATAGAAATTAAATTTAGATGGCATTCCTGAATCTGGGATTCATTTTGAATTGGGATCAGTAGCAGCAGTTGCATAGGAAAATCCATCTCTCACTATCCTGCCAGTGGCTGCTACTGCCTCTGTCTCTGACCCCTTCAACCTACAACTTCAACCAACTTGATGTTTTATATAAACATTAATTAACACTGCATTCATCACCTTCTCTTCTCTTCACTTCATTTTTTATTAAAATAGTAAACTTTCTAAACTTATATGTGTAAGAACTAAGAAGTTGAATTTAAGCATTATAAACATCCTCCTGGGTATGCATCTATTTATATATTTTAAGATCTCCAACTTACTATGAGGTTGAGGATGATAATTAGTAAATGTTTATGGATAATCCCATAACCATTTAACAACAAATAACCTTAAATATCTCTAATCAGTACAAAAGTAACATTTTTCTTCCAAAAGTCCTAAACCCAGTCAAAATTGAAACACTCCTTTTGTATCACAAGTGGATCAACTTCAATTCCAGTCTTCTCCCTCGTGCTCACCCCCCACGTTACGTTTCTTAAATCCATCACCAAACCATTTTTCTTTCACAAAGTCTTCCACATTCCAAAACGACTCACTTCTAACTAGTTCCTACATTACATGGCTCATTTGGTTTACGGTGAAACTCCATCTTTTGGAGCTTCACACCATGGACAGGCTCAGCAAACTATTTCGTTTCCAACCACTGCAACTTCCTTAAAGATTCTGCTCTTACATGGCAACTTGGAAATATGGGTCAACGAGGCCAGAAACCTTCCCAACATGGACATGTTTCACAAGAAAACGGGAGAAATGGTTTCCATGTTGTCCCGAAGACTTGGCGGCAAAATCGAAGGCGTCATGTCCAAAACTGGAACCAGTGATCCCTATGTTACAGTGTCTGTGGCGGATGCTGTGATTGCCAGAACTTTTGTCATCAGAAACATGGAGAACCCCGTTTGGACGCAGCGTTTCAATGTCCCCGTTGCCCACCTTGCTTCTGAAGTCCACTTCGTTGTAAAGGACAGTGATATCGTGGGTTCCCAGATTATTGGAGCAGTGGGTATTCCAGTGGAAGCGTTATGTAGTGGCGCAAGAGTTGATGGCTTTTTCCCCATCATTAGTACTAATGGAAAACCATGTAAAGGTGGAGCAATGTTGAGTTTATCCATTCAGTACACCCCTGTTGAAAAGGTGCCTCTTTATAGCCATGGAGTAGGTGCTGGTCCTGATTATCAAGGGGTACCTGACACATACTTTCCCCTTAGGAAAGGTGGAAAAGTTACACTTTATCAAGATGCTCATGTTCATGAAGGGTGCCTTCCCAGTTTGAAGGTGGATGGGGATGTGAATTATGAGCATGAAAGTTGTTGGCACCACATCTTTGATGCAATAAGTAAGGCTCAACGATTGGTTTACATTGTTGGGTGGTCTGTGTACTACAATGTTAGTCTCATTCGGGATATGGGTGATGGAAAGGCTCACACTTTAGGTGACCTTCTCAAAGCTAAATCACGGGAAGGTGTGAGAGTGTTGCTCCTTGTGTGGGATGATCCCACTTCTAGAAGCATTCTTGGATACAATACGGTAATCAATTCTAAATGATTGTTTTGGCCAATATTCACTTGACTACTTTTGAATCATATAGTATGTGACTTTGTAAGATATGCAGGTTGGACATATGAAAACCCACGATGAGGACACTCACCAGTTTTTCAAGCACTCTTCGGTACAGGTGCTTCTGTGCAAACGAGCTGGTGGAAAGGGACATAGCTTTCTCAAAACGCAGGTATTAGAAATACCAAAAGTTTTAATAATGTTTATATTCCTGGTTTATGCTTTTTTTTGTGCATCTTTTGTTATAAGTTAGATGGGGGAAACTTAGATGCTCACAAGTGTATGCATATTTATTCCATGTAACGTTTCTAGTATACTGTAATTGTATTTAAACAAGAGTTTTTTTGCTTTATACTTAATTGTTAGGAAGCTGGAACAATCTATAGCCATCATCAGAAGACAGTGATTGTAGATGCTGACGCAGATCACAATAAAAGAAAGATAGTAGCTTTCATCGGAGGTCTTGATTTATGTGTGGGTCGATATGATACCCCAAACCATTCCCTTTTTAGGACTTTGCAGACAACACACAAAAATGACTATTATAATAATAACTTTGAGGTAAATCTTCCTTTTCCTTTAATGATTGAGCATACAGAATCAATTTCAAAATTCATAATCATTATATTGTCATCTACGTTGTGATTGTTTCATCTGTATAATAACAAACAGGGACCTATCACTGACTGTCCAAGACAACCGTGGCACGATTTGCATTCCAAAGTTGATGGTCCAGCAGCATATGACATCCTCACCAATTTCGAGGAGCGTTGGTTGAAGGCTTTAAAAATGCATAGATTGCGAACGATGAAAAGTTCGCTTGATGATTCATTGCTTAAAATTGATAGAATCGATGACATTGTTGGCATTGATAAAGTTTCCTGCCAAAATGAAGATGACCAGGAGATTTGGCATACCCAGGTATATTATCGATTGTGTTGGAAAATATGAATGATTCGTGTTCCTATTTCTAACAGAATTCTTATTCCCTCTGGGAAACTTGTTCAAATTAGTGTGTGAGATTATCCTTTGCATTGTTCTAATTGAAGGTCTTCCGATCAATTGATTCCAATTCTGTGAAAGGATTTCCAAAGCAATCACAAGATGCTATAAGAAGGGTGAAGTTACTTCCTACTGAATTTTAACTTTTTCTTGTGAAGGAAAATGCTAACTCTGTTTTCTTGATCGAACAGAACTTGGTTTGTGGAAAGAATGTGCTAATAGACATGAGCATACATTCAGCTTATGTCAAGGCAATTCGAGCAGCCCAAAAGTTCATCTATATTGAGAACCAATACTTTCTTGGCTCATCATATAATTGGGATTCTTACATAAACCTTGGTGAGTATTGAAGTTAAAAAATCTTGTTACAGAAATTACCCACTGTTGACGATTATGAAGTATGTCATGGGCTATTCTCATTCCAAATACCTTGTATTAAATTTTTTAGTTGATGTCATTGGCAAACTTATGAGGTTGTTTCTATTAATATAAGATGATGCGACTTGTAGAGTATTCTACATTGTTTTCACAAGGTGTAGGATCATTACATATTAGTAAGGTGAGGAGCAAATGAAAAAGATGATCATTTAGAAAAGTTATTCTCCCTCTAATTAATTCTTTGGGTCCCAATACTAGTTCTCTGCATCGAGTTCTATTCCATTTTGGTGTACTTGTGACCAGTTCTTCCTAAACTTCCCATGTTACGACAGGCAATTTGTTACATGATGGTTTTTTCCATTTTCAACACAGGTGCAAACAACTTAATTCCAATGGAAATTGCATTGAAAATAGCCAGCAAAATCAAACAGCATGAGAGATTCTCTGTGTATATTGTCATTCCTATGTGGCCTGAAGGAGTGCCTAAAAGTAAATTGACTCAGCGGATTCTCTTTTGGCAGGTGGGCTTCCTTTATCTTTACCTCTTAAAAGGGTAGTATATAAGACAAACCATTAAAACCTTTATTGGCTAGATCATGAAAATGGGTTAGGAAGATTTGGTGTAAGAAAATTGGTCGCAAGCCAGAAGAAACTGCTGATTTTTCTGTGCTTCATAATGTCAAATGATCATAATTCTTTGAAGCACAATATATATTTTGCATTGCTGAAAATGCTCATAATTTGCTGCCAAGATCTCATGACAATTGTATCACATTTTTCATTTAAAATGAGAAAGATCTTATGAAGTTTGTCTAGCAACAGTATATATATTGCCTTCAATTTAAAATAGCATGATGAAAAATCATGGAAAACATAATGTTACTATGGTTAAGTTGTGCGTTTGTCTCACATGCTCATGTTGATTTGTTGGCAGTTCAAAACCATGCAAATGATGTATGAAACGGTTTACAAGGCCTTACAGGAGACTGGGCTTGACAATCAGTATGAGCCACAGGACTACTTGAATTTCTTTTGCCTTGGTAATCGTGAGATCCCTGAAAACGAACATGTTACAAAAACTACTAGAGAAAACACACCTCAGGTTTTTTTACCTTCTTGAATAAACATTATGATTGCTCCTTATCTGAATGTCTCATTGCCACCTAAACAAGTTTATCCTTCCTGTTTGCTCACTGGTAACCTAGGCACTCACTAAAAAGAACCGAAGATTCATGATTTATGTTCATTCAAAAGGAATGATAGTGGATGATGAATATGTGTTACTGGGGTCTGCAAACATTAACCAGAGATCCATGGAAGGCACTAGAGATACAGAGATAGCAATGGGAGCATATCAGCCTAATCATACTTGGGCAAAGAAGCAATCTAAACCTCGTGGACAGGCAAGATTTATAAACTTACAAGTACTTTTTTAGACAAAAATTTGGAGAGAAAAGATTGAAGGCTGTGCTTATAATAATCAAATAATATAACCTACAAAGTAATGATACTCTAAAAATGAAAAAAAATGGTAATATTCAGACACGCCTCTTAAATGGTGTGTACATGTCGGACACACGTATCGGATACCAATACTTCTATGACACGTTTCGGTGAAATGTCAAATTCAAAAAATATTTGTTGAATATTTAATAATTCTTGCACGGTTCTAACACAATTTTAAAAAGAAGAAATACATTAATTTTCAAAAAATACTTGTATAAATTTTTGATGTGATTATTAAAATAAGGAATAAATTCTTTTGAACCAGCTATGAGAAACATATTGAATTCAGATGCATAGTTATAGAAGGTCTAATGTTGTGTTTTGGTATGATCTCAGGTGTATGGTTATAGAATGTCACTGTGGAGCGAACATATAGGAAGTGTGGAAGCATGTTTTGAGGAACCAGAGAGGCTTGAGTGTGTAAGGCGGATAAAGTCATTGAGTGAGTCTAACTGGAGACAGTATGCAGCAGATGAGGTAACTGAAATGAAAAGCCATTTATTAAAATATCCTCTTGAAGTTGATTCAAAGGGCAAGGTGAAGCCTCTTTCTGGCTGTGAGACATTCCCAGATGTTGGTGGGAACATAAGTGGCAGTTTCAAAGGACCCCAAGAAAATCTCACCATCTGATCAATCATTTCTGTCACTTCTCAAACTCACTGAATACTATAGTAGAATTCAGTAGCTTATTCATAGGGTTTTGATTCTTTTGAAAAAAACAAAATAAAGAGTATAAAGCTCTGTAATTATAATAACCTGCTGAGTTATTAGTTTACCTTAAGGTTGTCTTAAATACCAGTTCTCTATTTTTCAGCTCAATAAATCTCTTTTATTTTTGTAGTTATGTTGAAAAAATATGACGATGAAATGGATTTTTCTTTTGAAGTGATGATTCAAATTTATTGTGTGTACTATTCCTGAAATGAAAAAAAAAATGATGGGATCAGATAAGTTATTGGATAAAGTAGTACTAAAATGGTAATAATAGAATGCTATTTTTTACATTTTCTAGTAAAAAAACGAGATTTTGATTTAATTTGTTGAAGGAATAATAATTAAAATTATGAGTTAAAAAATTGTAGTTATTGAAATTTTTACTTCTTTTTATGTATTTTTTTTTCTTTTCATTCATGTAGTTTTTCAAAGTTTTCTTTAAAATCAATTTTATTTCTTCTTGTAGTCTTAAATTTTTAATCACCTTTTTTTAATTATTTTCCCCTAATGGTACCAAAACTAATTCAATTGGTTGTATGCTGAAGAAAAAGAGGTTCTTAAATTATAGAATAAGAATAAGTAATGTGTAATAGTAACCTCTCCAAAAGAATAAAAAGAAGATAACGTATTAGAAATGTTTATGGGTACCTGCTATTTAAAATTATTTAAATTCTCTTATTATATATAAAGTAAGATATTATAAAAAAAATATTTTAGGTGCAAACATATACTTTAAAATTATTTTTGATTTCCTTAAAATTATTTTAACAAATATCTACGACTATTTATGGATAACCACGTATCATCTATTTTGATTTATGTATATATTTTATTGTATAATTTTAACTTGTTATTTTAGTAACTACTTTTACAAATAATTATTTCTTATTTAATACAATATCATCAATTTCGGCATATACATATTATACAATTTTAATTTACTATTTTAGTAACTACGATAATTATTTTTTATTATTTTACATTGTATTTTCTCTAGTATCTGTAAAACTCATTATACCTTGTTAACTGATTATGGTGTATATATGGGTAGGTGACAAATAGATATTTTGCGTCCTATTTGGTATTATCCTTAACTGTTTTGTTTTTTATAATATAAAAAATGATAAATCAATAAAAAATTATTAAGAAAATATGAAATTAAATATTTCATTTTTAAATTATTATAGAATATTTTTACAAACAAAATTATATATTTAAACTATCAAAAGCATATTTTTTTAGCTTTATATTTAATTCTTTCCTTCCTACTTATTTTTTTTTTATTTCATTCGTAATCAAACAATCAATAAAACAAATTGGAACAGTTTGAGCACAATCTCACGTAAGTTTGTACTATTTACTAAAATATTACTTGATAGTTTATCAAAAGTAAAACATAATCTTTGAAGAGATACGCATTAATTTTTTTCCCAAAAAAGTGAATTAACTAGAGAGTCATTTGTTTTAATTATAACTTCATCCATTCATGTTAAAATTAGCATTTGAACCTGGTGTTTAGATTAATTGAATTAAAATAACTATATAAATTAAACTAAATAATAGCTCAAAAAAACTAAAATAAACTATATTTTAGTTTAGTTGATTACATTTTAATTTTTTTTAACTGAACTATTTTTTTTAGTTTAGTTATACATATAATTTATAATTGATTTTTTTTCAAAATTGAACTAATTTAATTATTTCAACATCATTCTTATTTCGCAATGGAAAGATGATACAAAAATAATTTATTATTCTTTTTCTTTTAATTTAAATTCATACATAAATTCATTCATTAATAATATAGTTATCAATTTTTTGTGGACAAATTGTATCCAACAAACTAATAGAAAAATAAAAGTTTTAATGTGAAAGAAAATGAATCATCAATAAACAGTAAAGGGTTAAGTCAATTTTTTGACGAGATTAAAGGGTTGAGTTTTGTTTCGGATTTTGACGACACGTGGTTTTGGAAAGATGGTGTGTCTCCTGAATTCTTAGTTAAATCTGTTTATGATGTATGAAGGGGACAAAGCAATGGGGTATTGTCAAGTTTGTACAACTTTTTTTTGGAGTATTAAGGCTTTGCATGCGGTCCAGGTTCTGGCGTGGAGGGTGTTGGAAGCTACTAAAGTCAACTTGGCACGACGCTGGGTGGTGGTTGACAGTATCGTTTGTTGCTTTTGCGGGTTGAAAGAAGAATATCTACTAGTCATTTACTCTTTGACTGTAGAATTGTTTGCCTTGTTTGGGTTCAATGTTCCTCGTGGTTAGGAGTGTCGTCGGATGTTCCCGTTGATCCTATTGGTCATTTCACGCAGTTTTGTAATGCACTTAAGCCTTTCAACTCGATCCTGGGAAGTGTGTGGATCTCGATGGTTAGAAAGATTTGGTGTCATAGGAACATGGTCGTTTTTAAAGGTAGTGTGGTGGATCATTCACAAATCTTTGGCTCAATTGAAGGCTTAGTCCTGGATAACTTCTAAAATCCCCTCTGTTTGTTTCTCCTTCTCTGACTAGTGTCATGACCCTTTATCTTGTTTGAATTTTGATATAAATGGTTTGTTTCAGTTTAGGTTGGCAGGTATCTTTATTTTGATGGATGTTGTTTTTTAGGGTTGATGGGTTGGTTGTTGGTTTAGGTGGCTAAGGTTTGTTGTTTTGATGTTCCTTGATATGTTTGAAGTGTGTTTTTACTGGGTATTTTGTGTTAGATTAATTTTGGCTCTTTCCTGATGCTGGAATGGGGTCTGAGAAGATGTGTTCTAATGTATAAGTATGTATAAGGTTAAATCACCCCTAAAATAGTTCTTGTTATTCAATCTTTATTGCTGATAAAAAAAATAAACAATAATCTTTTTCTCATAAAAACATAGAAGGCATAATATTTCTTTCATAGCAATATAATTATTAATCTATTGGAATATACTCTTAACGTTGAAATGAATTTTAACCAAGAAATTTAACAATTTAGATTTAATTTTACTGATAAATAAAACATAATTGAAAACACACTTAAAAGTGCGCATAATCTTTTTCAAGTTTGAAGTAGTGGAATGACAGTTTTTCAATAACTTAGTTTTAAAAAATGGAACTAAAATTTGAACTTAGTTTAACTTACAATAGAAATAATTTTGTTCAATCTGATTAACTATTTTTTTTAATTTAGTGTTTTTTAACACCCCTAATATCAACAGGACATGTTAAACGAGTTGGCTTTTTGGCCAAATGAGTATAAAAAAATCAAGTTTGACTTGAATTCCGAGAGAGGAATCTAAAAGTGGTAGATTAATAAAATGAAGCAAAGAAAAAAAAAAAAGATAGCTGTTTAAATTTGAACTTTGATGATGATTTACCTCCATTTGGTCCCACTTTTAATTAGTATAATAAACAATGATGAAGATGATGAAGGGTGTTAAAAGATCATCTTCTATGTTGACAGAAGATTATGTGTGTTTGTTAGGGAGATGGGTGAGTTCTTGATAAGAAATGGATAGAAAGTGAGATTATTATGATTTGAGAAGACTCTGCATCGCAAATTTATAGGTTGCAGAAACATGTTTGCATCTATTTCACCATGACATGTACTTTCCTTTCTCTTTCTTTCACCATTGCCAACAAAATGTGAACTAACAAATACCCACAACAAGGTTCAGGCAATGTATAACCTATAAACGGTAAGGAGCATGCTGTTATATATTATAATTATTATAATTATATCTTGCTAATCATTCTTAGAATTTAAAAATAAAAAAAGATAATAAGTTATTTTCTTATTAACCATGTTTAACATATTAAATTTAAAATATTTAAAGTTGGTATCATTGGAGAAGGTGGTATTATTATAATCACCGTCTTCTCCCAAAAAGACAGCAAAGAAAAAAGAAGGGGAAATTGTGGAGTCCCTCCCTCTGTATAAAAGAGACATATAGAAGAGAAGAAGAAGAAGAAGAAAATTAAGAGATAGAGAGAGAGAGGATGGGTGCAGAAGCAGATGGCGGCGAGAAGCAACTGAAATTTCTGATCTACGGCCGAACCGGTTGGATTGGTGGTTTCCTGGGTAAGCTGTGCGAAGAGCGAGGGATCCAATATGAGTACGGAAGCGGGAGATTGGAGAACAGGTTGTCCTTGGAGGCGGACATAACTGCGGTGAAGCCCAGCCACGTGTTCAACGCCGCCGGAGTGACCGGTAGGCCGAACGTGGACTGGTGCGAATCTCACAAGGCCGAAACCATCCGCACCAACGTGGTGGGCACTCTCACCCTGGCCGACGTCTGCCGTCAAAACAACCTCATTCTCATAAACTACGCCACCGGCTGCATCTTCGAGTACGACTCCTCCCACACCCTGGGATCCGGCCACGGCTTCAAGGAAGACGACACTCCCAACTTCACCGGATCCTTCTACTCCAAGACCAAGGCCATGGTAACTACTCATTCTCCAACTCAAGTGCGCATAACAGTTGAATTAAGAATTGAATTACTCTGGTGGTTCATAAATATTTTTTATTGCTGATGTGATGCGACAGGTGGAGGATCTGCTTGAGAACTACGACAACGTGTGCACGTTGCGTGTGAGGATGCCCATTTCCTCGGATTTGTCGAACCCTCGCAACTTCATCACCAAGATCACACGATACGACAAGGTTGTCGACATTCCGAACTCCATGAGCATACTCGACGAGCTCCTCCCGATCTCGCTGGAGATGGCGAAGAGGAATCTGACTGGGATCTGGAATTTCACGAACCCCGGCGTGGTAAGCCACAACGAGATTCTGGAAATGTACAGGGATTACGTGGATCCCAGCTTCAGGTGGAAGAACTTCACCCTGGAGGAGCAGGCTAAGGTGATTGTTGCTCCCAGAAGCAACAACGAGCTTGATGCCTCTAAGTTGAAGAAGGAGTTTCCTCACCTTCTTTCCATCAAGGACTCTCTTCTTAAGTACGTCTTTCACCCCAATTACCATAACCCTGCACTCCTTCAACCTTAGTTTTCTCATTTTTTTCAGATTCTGTGCTGTTCTTGCTGCATGCAATTCTCAATCTTCTATTTCTTACACACCTCCTCCACCCTCTTTATCTCTTTCTTTCTATTTCCAATATTTCTATATTTTTTATCCTGTTATTTCACTCTCATTCACTATTTAAACTTTCAATGTATTTGGATTCATTTACTAAGGACTTTCTTTTTAAATTATTATTAAAAGAATTCACTTTCAGTTTACAATTTCTTACAAAAATTTCATGTTCTACATTTTTAAAAGATTCTTTCTTATTTTAATTTTATTATTTATTATTATCACTAAAGACACGTTAGCAGTATCCAATCGTATCAGATTTGTCATGTTTTTTTAATGAAAGCACGACTATTAAAATAAAAATAATAAACCATTTTTTAAAAAAAAAGTAATTATTAAAATATTACGAGCAAGGATAAAATTGTAAAAAAAAATGTACACCTAAAAAAAATACGAAAATTAAATGGATTTAATGTAAACAGGATTGGATGAGAGTATGGTGGATCGATGTCAAAAGAAGTTCGAACAAAGTTTTATCTTCTGACTTAATTATTACAAACAAAGCTATCAATATCACAAAAGCTTGTAAACCATGTGTATAGAATTAATAGTGCTTTTGAAAGAAGTTTTATTTTAAGAAAATTTGGAACGGTTCTATTCAACAACAAAAAATAAGATTTGGAAGGGTTGATTCAACGCTTTACACAAGAAGAAGAAAAATCCCCAAATGTGAGGATCTAAGCGGGAAAGAATAGCTTATTCTTGATTGTTAATGACATAATTTCAAGATTATTATGAAGATTTTTGTTGATAAAAAGCTCTAGGAAAAAATTTCTAGAGGATTGCGAGATTTTAAATGAAGTTGCATTACACAACATTCGGTCTTATCCTAAGATAGCTTAAGGATGATAAACATTTGCTTTTTAAGAAGAAATTAGTAGAGAAAGGTAATAAAAAGTCATAAAGTAGCATTAACCTGGTTTAGACATGGCTAAAAATGTGAGAATATTTGGTAAAGTAATTTTGGGTGAACTGATAAGTTTTAGACCAATATATGGAAATCTAAGCTAGAGCTGATTGATGTGATCTTTCTTCTCTCATTCAACTCTTCGAAAGATACTTTAATGCTCCAAAAAATCTCATGGCAAATTCTCGTCCACCTCCATTGGTTCTTCCATATAATTTTAAAATTCCAAAAAGATACCTATTTGTATGTATCACATTGAACAATCTCTAACACCTTCTACACAATGGATTGAATAATCGAAAACTAAAATTAAATTTGTAATTATATAGTGAATTGTACAATTCAATTTGTATATCCCAAATAAGATTTTAGCTTCCAAATTATTCAATCAAATGTGTAAATTTAATTTATATTACAATCTGGTATATCCCAGATTCAGTTGTATATAATGGATTGTATAATTTAAAATATTAAAAAGAAAAATTAAATTGTATAATCCAATATCAAATGCAACACAAAAAAAAAAAGCAATAATTAAACTTACCTTCACAATAATGGATTCACGCGGATTGTTATCGCTGTGCCAATCTCATATGAAAAGAGAAAGTATACTTTTATAGATTAATTCAAACCATTCTTGATAACAAAAATACACATAATAAATACACATTTATGTAGTTCTACCAGCTCCACAAGAAAAAAGGAAATGAATGAAGGGGTGTAGTGTAATATTAGGAGATAATTAGGGTATTTAAATTTTTAATAAAGGGCAAAAAGGGAAATTCACATTTATTGTGGAGGTGTAGGAACAACAATGGGGGTGGAGCCAAATCTCATTCATTTAGGTGTGGAAATTGAGCCCATCTGATAACCCCGCAGCTTGCGCAAATCTAAGTCCAGTGAGACTATTGGGTCGCTTAATCTCTTGTACCAACATCTTTAACCCACATTAAATATTTTTTGTTTTAATTCAGACTTACACTTGGATATACGTCAAATAGATATGATATAGACATACAAGAGAAACATTTATGGCAAAAAAAAAACGGAAAAAGGTCACTGAAGTCACGTGGTTTTTAATCGTAGGGAAGAAAGATAGACTATGACATTGAAGAAAATTAGTAATAAAGATTTCATGATAAATATCTCTAAAAATATGATTTTCAAATGATAATTCATCTTACCTAATAAAATAAATAAAGTTATTACAATTTATTCAAAAGAAAAAAATACACAAAAAGATAAAATTGTAGACTTAATGAGTAAATACATCTAGTAGCATAAAATATTTGAACCAAGAACACTAACTAACAATACCCTTCTTCATTCTAGGCAAAGTTGGCTATGATTGTACATTTTCAACATTAATGGCCATTAGAAATCACACCGTTCACAGCCACACCGTTCACAGCGGGAATAGAACTGCTTTCTTTAGTTTTCTCTGAATAGAATCTCCTATACATGGAGTCAACTTCAGTGAGATAGAATGTGCCTGGAGATAGAAGGCTACTGTCCTTGCTTGTCACAAATTCCTTCGCACCATACCTATGCTCCATTAGCTTCAGGGTTTCAACAAACTCCTCCGGTGGAAACTGCATCACAAAAACAATCATCAAAACACTCTTCAACACAGGATTTAGTTTTCACCATCTTAACTTAACAAACATTACAACAATAATCATACGTTGACTGCTATGGTACTAATCTTCAAGTTCTAAGATACTTTAGAGAATGATATATCTATTTTTGAAGTTTCTAAAATGTCAATAAGGAAATAGGAGAAAGAAAATTTCTTAGCACCTATATATGCAATGCAAGTTTGATTCAGCTAAATTTAAGGGAATAACTTTCCCCAAGGGCTTTTAAAAATAATGCCCCAAACAATTCCAAAACTGATACTACTCTCCTCTTCTCTGCTATTTGTTCCCCTCCTGTTTACAGCTTATTGCTGGTCTAATATGCTGCAATCTTTCTATTCATTCTAACATAACCTCTTCATAGGAGGCCAAACAGTATCTCTGTCCACTGAGAAATTCGTCAGTTGTCAATCAAATGTTTGTTTACAACAAACGCATTCTTATGTTTTTGGCATGCTCACCTTCGATTCAATATTAAACCAGGAGAGCATACGAGGAATACATCCATATTTAATTAGAGTTTTACAGATCATTACCTCGTGTCTTGACTTCAATTTTCCATCGATATCCATCACTCTAGCGATGTTTGACAAGCTAAATGGATGTTGAATGTCTCGCAATTGCAAAGAAAAAATTGTGGAAGTTAAGCCACTTCCGTATGAGAATAATACCACCCTCTCCCCAGCCTGAAAATTGAAAAATGTAAATATTTATTAGAAAGCCCAAAACATTTTTTTGCGAAGAATTTTATTTGCTGTAGTGGTCAGGACATTCACCAATGTGCTATGTTTGTTGTGAATAAGGGATGCGAATGCTGCATAGAGAGACGCAGTGTACATGTTGCCGACTTGCTTTGGAATCAAAGTTGTTGGCTGTACCTTCTCGTCATATAGAGGCTTCGCAACTTGCTGGCTTGCCTGCAACAAATCAATAATATTGCACATCAGCAAAAAAATTTAAATACTGTTCGTTTTCAATAGAATTCTACATATGCGAACCTACTGCTTGTTTGACAACTCAAGGTCGAAAAGGAAAACTGATCAATATATAAGAGAAACAAAAGATTATGGATTTTGGGGGATAGGTTCTCAGACCTTTTCAAGATCCCGACTTTGGTAGCTCTCATCACCAGATAAAGTTGCAAAAGGTCCCAGCTTTTCTTTGGCAATCTCATCCACAGAGCTGCAATCATAATCAATTTTAGAACATCCACACATTAACTGATAAAAAATAAAACAACTTTTCTAGAGGTTGGAAAAATAAAGAGGACCTGGCATTCCTCAAAAAGTCATTGAAATACAGCCGAGCAAAACTCTTCTGCACAAGCTGCAGAAGCAAGTGGAATTAGAGGAACATTATTATAGGGAGATGAGATACCGAAATATATAGAACATGTTATAGGGATCATTATTATGCATCATATGGAGTTGGGAGATTAAACACTAGATCCTTCAGAAATATAAAGTACCTTGTTGTAAGGAGAGTGAAAAACAAAGTATGCAGCATCAGAAAGAGAAAATTGTTTTCCCTCGAATTTCTCATACCTACAAAAGTAGATATAGTTAGGTACTTCACTGATCAGTTACTATTGATGTTTTGAACACAATATGAGTGTTAAAACAAATATTATTAGATTTATTTACTTTCATCTACTAAGCAGCAACCTTATCAGCAGGACACTGCAAGTCTTGATACAAATATTATTAGAATTATTTGTTTTTACTAGGTAGTGGAATGTTTATCAGCAGGAAAAGCTCTAACTGGCTCAAATTCCTTAATTCATACAGTCAATCTTTTCAGTTTTAAACCTTGATGGGCCACATTTACAACACATTATTGCTAGATAAAACTTGTTGGAACTCACATTTCCTATTTAATGAATCTCACTTGTGATTTTACGAGTTCAAATAAAAAAATGTTTAACAAATAGAAGAATATTTTTTCTTCAGTGTTATACACAAATCTCGTTATTAAATCATTTAAGATTTTGAAAATGTGATTTAGTCAACAAAAAATTGTCAATAGGACAAAAGGATCCAATTTTATATTTATATTTATAAAACATGTTCATAAGAACTAAAAGACTTACTTGTGACAGAAACTCTTATAGCAAGAATCAAGAGCCATGAGGTAACAAGTTTGTGAAAGCTTTCCATCAACAACCTACAGCACAAAAATATATGTGAATTTACTGCAGCTGGCATCCTGATACGCTATCAGTGGGTTATGGGTGAAAGTAAATGGACACGGACAATCAAAATGTTATCCTTCATGGCATATCTAGACAAAATTAAAGTGCAACTTGCAAGGATAATTTTAACCATCACGAGGGAAAATAATTGCAAGATGTTTTTCAAAGCATATGATCCCAAAAGTCAAATGTTCTGCCAGCAACGAAAAGGAATTAAAAAACTTACTGGATATTCACTAGCCAGATTAGGCTTGTAAAAGTCATAAACATGAGACATATGACTTCCTCTATATTTGCTTTCAAAAGAAATGGGAGCATCAGGACCAATTAGCATGGCAATAGCAGCAGCTCCTCCAGTAGGTCGAGCAGGTCCTTCAGCATAGACCTGAGAAGGGAAACATTTGACACAAGCTTGAAATTAATCTACCACGTAATCTTAGGACTTTGAATAAGGAACTTGTATTGTTCTGGTGGCGAATAAGAGAGTTCAAAGCAAGTTTAGTATTGCTGCATATAGTCCACATGCAATGTGAATGATTAGGAAATTATCTTACAGCACTGTCAGTGCAGACAACAAGTCCATAGCGTCCATCCCAAGAATTGCTCTCCACCCAATTGACACAGTTAAACAGAGCAGCAGTTCCCCCATAGCATGCATTAGATGAATCAACACCCTCAATGTCAGTATTTCCGCATTTCTGTTCATTTCAAACAAATAAACGACTTTAATTTATAGTGGAAAGTAAGGGAGAAATGGATGAATGATAAAGAAAATTATAATACGAGAGAAACAACCCAATCTGATAATTAACATAATAATTGTCCAATAAGACAGTAAAACATTATGAAGATGGTAACTGGTTACTATTAGGATGAAAAACGCACAGTTGTCAGCAAGTAAATAAGCATTTAAACTACAATTAGAAGATGAATATGTACGTCTACTGTCACAGGGAAAATCACAACCAAAATCCATGAGGTTAGACACGAAAAGTATACCTCAAAGATCTGCATAAGGAATGTTTTGATGGATTTGCTTTTGTCTATCACAGTCTCACTTCCAACTTCGAGGCGACCAATTTGTTTAGCATCAATCTCATACTTCTCAAGAAGCGAATTAACCACTGTCAAACTGAAGATGCAATATTAGTCTTCAAGAAATGAGATTAATAATATTATTAATTGTTAAGTATTAGATAAATCTTCAGCACTGGAGTCCTTTACTCTTATTCAACATTAAACATGCAAAACAAGGAACCTTAGTGTGACTTGTATTAAGATGGCTTCAAAGAATAAAACTACATTAAGACTAAAGATCACATAAGGTTAAAAGATTTATATTAATCAAATAGAGACAATGTTAAATGTACGTAATGTAAAACTCTAATGACCCTCGTGAGGTTTTAAATGGTTCATGACAACATCAAATAGGTCAGGTTATTCAGTGTATCGTGGACAATTTTGACAGAGCTAAATCTTCATCATGGGTGGTATTAACCATATCACCAACTGACATGTCCACCAAAAAGGGTCCACCAAACCATTAGGTAAAGCTTGTAACTTGTAAAACTTTAGCATTTTCAAAATATGACGTATGATGATATCCTAGTTAATAAATGATAAGGATAACCCAGAAACAGGTAACTACAAGCAACGACAACTCCAAACACAATGCAAATCATAAGCCAATCATAAACAAAAAACAGAGACTATCAAAATCAGAGTAGAAACCTCATTGAGATGACATCTTCTACTTCGGTACAGAACGACATGCAATCTTGGCCAAGTCCAATGGTGTACTTCCCTTTGCTGGCACCATCATGAGTCTCCAATGCCTCCTGCACGTGGTTATGTGAAGAAAATGAAAATCTCGAAAGTAAAAAAGTCAAAGCAACTTCAATTTTATATCAGTGAGATAATAAACATAGTAAAAAATAAATAAGTTCGACATGCATTGTTTCGGATGCATTGAGAATACGCTATAGCTTTTTAAAGAAAAAGAATCACGGGTTAATCCACCAGAATACAATAATTTCCTACAGCGTTTTCTCTACTATTGATTTCCGGCTAGTTCCTTTCGCATAAGAACTAATCTAACAAAAAGTGAAAATGGAAAACAAATCTCAGACCTTACAGCATCACTTTCAACCAAAAATGATAGGAAAATCGATCTTATATGCTCCTAAGAAAACCGTTGTTGATTCGATCCAGCCCCAGGTGATTAAAACAAGGTACATGCTCAAAAGATACCCCACTCCTAAACTCCAGACTTTATTATTCAAATTACTGTGTTAGCTGGAGCATCTTGAGACAATTTTATCCTTCCATAATCTTCAATTAAGCGAGCAACACCAGTACAAGACGGAAAACGAAATTTCCGTGAGATAACAAACAGCTTCCGTGCTTGTTTTTGAAAACGTTAACTGAAAGAAACAAACCCAAAAAAAAAAACAGAGAGAAAATGGAAGTTGGTGGAGTGACCTGCTGAACGCATGCTGGAGGGAAATAGATGTCAATGGCGAGAATCCCGACGTTCTTTGCCATTTTGTGGTGAGCGGTTCCAAAGAGAACGATGAAAATGAAGGGTCTCTTGATCGAATAGAAGCGAAGACAGAAGATCGCAGAGAAAGATAGAGAGAGAGAGAGAGAAAGAGAAGTGAGTTGTGCAAGTCACTCACTCACATGGGAAGTGTTGGGACCTTAGCATATATATATAAAGGAAATTCGTTCGGGAAACAGCCACCAACCCCAAGTGATCTGGTGCGGCGAGGTGTACCAAGTGCTTCTCTCTTTCATGCATCTCCAAGTGAATAAATGCAGACTGCGTGAGTGAACCCCCACATCAGACAAACATTACACGTGTTTTTCCCTCTTTAACCCTCTCTTTTTATCTCTTTATTTTATTATCATATTTTTATTGTATTCTTCTTACTTATCTATATGAATAAAATCATATATGTTTTTTACACTCAGCATAAATATATGTATTGTCTTGTTAATTTAAGGAACAAATATAAATTGATGTTAATAAACTATTTAACTTAGCTGCTCAATTATTATCCATGTTTTTAAAATTAAACTAGTTAATATATTGAAGATTAAATCATGGTTAGATTAATATTGATATTAATAGAGTAATAATTAAACGATGTCAAAAGAGTAATAATTAAATGATATTAATAGAGTAATAATTAAACGATATTAAAATTAAACCCACTTTGTCTTTTTAATATTTAAATCAAATAGTAATCTTTAAACCAAAGTTTCAACTATAAACACCAATATTTTACTTATAACAATAAAATTATATTTGAAATACAGAAGAAAGTGGTAAATATTTTTAAGTGTATTTTTATTTTTGTCAGGACAAAAGTTAAAAGAATAGTTTTTTCAAGTATTGATGAACTATTTATATATATTGTTCTGCAGAACTTTCAATTTTTCTTTGGATTAATTTTATTAGTTTATTTAATTATATAAATAGTTAAGTTTTCAGTTTGACTTGTCCCTTCAATTGGATTTTGTAACCCAAAATTACTTTCCCTCTTTAAGTTTTTTTTTTTTAAAAAAAAGCTTTCTATTTAGACACGTGTGTATTTTTCTCTCAATATATTTTATTTTCTATTTAAAGTAATATAACCAAAATATATTATAAGTTATTATTACTTTTGTTTATCAATATTTATAACTTTTTTATAATTACAATTCATCAGTATTTAAGCCTTTACCTTGAACCAATCTAGCTCCACTGCCAGAAATTGATAATTTGAAAATGCTTTAACAATATTTAACATAATTTTTATATTTGAAAAATATAGTATTTTTATTTAAAAAGCCAAAGGGAGAGACAAAGGAGGGCTTGACAACTTGAAAGTTTAAAAATCACGTGCCGTTGCTATGCTGGTCATGGATGGATCCTTACTCTCACGGTCCATGTTTCCCACTATATAATTATTTTTACCCTTTTTTAAACTGTGTATATGAATTTTTGTATAAATTATAATAAAGATATATGTGTATGTTTTATTTTTTTAATAAAAAAAATGTTTTTTTTTTTAATTGGTTAAAAATGATTTTTTTTAATTTTAATAATTATATAATAAAATTAATTTTTTTTAAATTAATATATTTTTTTAAAAATAATGTTAGAATCAAATTAAATTATCATAAATTCAAGTAATATTTCTTAAATGGGACATTTAACCTATAAATATAGTTTAAGTATTGGTGTTTAATGGTTTTTTAGTTAATCACATGCCAAACTCTTTTTTGTCTTTTGGAAAGAGAGAAGGGTTTAGTTGGTAAACGCAAAGTACGCCACCAAAATCAATATCTGTTCTGTCATCTTGCATTCATATTGGTAGAATTTGAATGATAAAATGTTGTCTTATTGGTCTTGGATGAGTGATTACGCAAGGCCTTCAACTTTTCAAACCGAATGTAGCAAATTCATTTTCATTTTCATTTTCAATTTCAAATGTCACTCTGCATCTATTTGTTTCTTCACAACTTCACATGCATTTGCAATTTGACAGGAGTATGCTTAGGGTGATGATGCACTTCATCTTAAACGTAAGTAACGGAGGATTTACTCTTATCCATGTGAGACTTTACTTTCAATTTCATAACAAACCACTTCTTGTCTTCACATGCAACTAACCTCTTCTTGTTGCCTTCACATATCCAACTATGTCATTAGTTATGGAACCATGTGATTTGTTGGACTAAAAATTAAAATATTTTATAAAGAATAAATAAGAGTAAATTTATTTAATAAAATTGAATTAGATTTAAAATTGACATCAAATTACTTGTTATTGAATCATAAAATTAGTTTATAAGGTGAAATTTACATTCATTTATATATTATTATAAATTATTAATCAAACTTTTGTAAAATCTAAAAAAATAAACAAATAATACGACGTTAGGTATGATATGCATGTCTTTTTTTTTTTTTTCTATGTTTCAAGTTATTCCCACTTCATTTTATTTTGAGTATGTAATGTTAGGAGATGAAGTTGGTTCCTTACACGTCTAAGTATTGTTTTCCTTAGCACACTACCTCTTGTTCTAACATCCTTAACGTTGTGAGTATAACAGCTATGGTTGCTTGTGAAAGGGACCATTTAAGCTTACTTCGTCTAACATGAGGTAAATGAGCAAATATTTTTTAAATTAAAGAGTTAGTGGCCAGCTTAAACGGGTTAATCCTTATATTAATAGTATCAAAATTAAGCATTTTAATTCTAAATACGGGCTAAACAAAATAAGTTTAATATTGTAAATATCATTTAACTCAAAATATGCAAATGTTACTACTAAATATTACTAAAACATTTATTAAATATTTTGGAAATTGTTTCAGACAAGAGTTCAAATTTATGCTACAAAGAAAATTATTGAATATAAACTAATTTTAGAGATAAAAATTAATTAATTGTTATAGTGATTAAATTAGATACTATTTTAGAAATTATACAAATTATTGGTTTCTAAACTAGTTTTATTATTTATAAATAGTTTCTAAATTGGTATAATGTTTTTGCTACCAAATCTAGAATCTAAATAATGAGTGATAGCTAATTATATATCAATTTAGAAATTATTTATTAATAATAAAAACTAATTTAGAAACCAATAATTTTTTAAAAATAGTATCTAATTTAGTTAGCAATTAATTATTTTTTATTTCAAAATTTGGTTTTTATTCGTTTTTATTCAATGATATTTTTGTAGTGTTAGATCATCTAGTGTAGTTAAGAATAAGTGTATTTTTAACTTGGTGTATAATCTATCTTTCTTTATTGTATATTCTCTTATATATACTAAAATTTTTACTTTATCTCTAATATAATTGACATTGTTATCGACTTAATTTAATAATAAATATTATCTCTTATTTAAGATTAAATTATCAAGAATTCTCTATCATTCATACCTTTAATCATGTATATCGATAGACTACCGTTACCCGTAAGAGTTCTGTTCATGATGCTACAAAAATTATTAAATGCAGAAACATAATATTATTGTAAATTATTAAGGTATTTGTTTATTTGAGTTGAATAGATTTTTTTAGTAACTGGAAGAATTTTGAGGAGAATGTAGGAAAGTGGTTTTAATTGGTGGAGGGCTCCATGACAGCCTCGCGGTGCACGATGGCACTAACAAAAGCTCATAAATAAGATGATTGAATAACTGGTGTAATAAATCATTATTTATCCACCTCACTTTCCACGCCCTCCACGAGGACACACGCTATGCTTTTATTTTTTTTTCACACTAAAGTACAACTATAAGACCATTTTTTTTTCTATTCAAAAAATTCTAAATATAATACTTCGTCAACTACTATTTGTAATAAAATATTAAATAAAAAATGTCATAAAGAGTTGTTTGAAGGTTGTACAGACTTAAAAGTAATGGTAAAAGTATCACTTTTTTTTTCTATCTTCTTGTTTTGGAGGATTTTATGACAAAACTTATTAATTTATAATATATTTAGTATGCTATCAAATTTTATAATTTCATGAATAAAACTTCAGAATATGTACTTAATTAATTTTAAGGCTGTTTTTCAATAATAAAAATAGAGTTTCACTCAACCACTCACACGATAAATTTAGCATTGAATTTGAACGTAAATTAATAAAGGAAACTTGAATTCTGTTTGGATAATAATATTAAAATCATCTAAACAACTGAATCCTAACATTGTTTTCATTTTATATTTTTTTATAAAATACAAATTAGAGTGTTTATATTTTTGTATTAAACCTACTCGGTTTCCATAAAACATATACACCAGCAATCACCCGAATTTATAATGTAAAATATAATATGTATTGGTATCTAAATATAAAATAAGTGAATCTAAAATGTTATAGGCCAATGAATTTTACATACCAAACTATTAGTGAGACAAAAACCACCAATAAATCTTTTATTTATATATATATATATATATATATATATATATATTATCTATGTTAGTTCATGTGACAGGCTTATTTATATGTCAATATATGATTATCCTAATAGAAACCTACAAGATACACAAAAATATAAGCTATAGTATAACATAAATTTTCAATCATAAATTTAATGTATGAAAAATCAACATATCAAATACTTATATTGATACTTTTTATAACAAAATCATACACTGTCTTACTCAGTTTTTCCATAGTTTTTATTGTGTTCTTGTTATATATGAATTTGATTTCGTTTGAGAACTTTTGAAATATAAGAATTAAATATATTTATTAAAGATTAACACTTAACTTAAAAATTTCACTTATAAGATAGCTTACAAATAGTTAGAGTAACTCATGATACTTACTCTAACAAGTAAAGTGTAGGAAATATATGTCATTTTTCAATTTTAATATACTTTAACCTAAATAATTTCCTCATATCACTTGCACTAAACATAATATCACATTGGATTCAACATAATCAACAATTCACTATCTTTTTTCATAAGAAATTTATGAAAATATGTAAAAAAAAAAAAAATACTATTACAACAATTTATATTTTAAGAAATTTTTTTATTAGCAAAAAATAATAAATAAATTTAGATAATTTCAGGAGTTATATTTTAAGAGAACCTTAAACACATAATTTAAGAGAAATATCAATTCACCAAGTTAATGTCACTTGTGTAATGTGTTTTTTCGCTTGATTAACTTTATGGTTACTTGGTAACCATTTATAATCCTCGTTTAAGAAAAATGGATACGGCATTATTCTCACTCAAATTCTTGTTGGTGGTTATCCGAACTATAATCTGAAGTGACATTAATATATTCAATAACCTTGACACTATCATAAGAGAAATGATCATTTTGAGTTAATAAATTCATCCACAATGTCAAAGATCTCTTTGTCATCTAAAGAAAGACCACCACAAAGAGAGTCAATTACCTCAAACATGGAAACAATGGAAATTAGAAACATAAATAAGAAAAAGGGTGTATCTTAAGCATTTGTTTAACAAGGTTGATAAAAAAATTGAGACTAAAAAATGTCCAAGGTGACCATAAAAAAAATATGAATGGACAAATAATAAAAGAATAACAAATGAGAGAAAATATATTTATTTATAATGATAAAAGTATTTTTAATTAAATAACGTGTTTAAATCTTTAAATGTCGTACATTTCACTAAAGGATGACATTTTAATATAATCTTTAAAAATGATAACAACTCAATAGTTTATTTTATTTTTTGAGAATATTTATATTTCTACTCGTACAACAATTACATATAAAAAAACAAGAAAAAAGTGAAGTTATTATAAGTTCTAAATATAAATTTTAATAAACTTAAAATACAATAAAAATTTAGAATTTAATCTATAACAACTATAACACTTAATCCCACTTAATATATGGATAGATATTCCATATTATCAACTATGATATCAAAAGTCACCTATCTTCAATAATTTTAACACACAATTCAAACATATATAAAAAAACTTGAAAAGTATAAAAATAATAATAGAGCATGTATGTAAAAAAAATTTATCAAAGTTTGTTAATTTTTCTTAAAATATTTACTTTTACTTTTTTTGTTATTATTATTATTTTTATTTTATATATAAAATCAGTAAGTAACAGGAGATAAATTAAATAATAAAAATATAATTTATTAAAAATGAGCAATAAAAGTATATATCCTACAAGAAAATCATATAATAAAAATCAATTTTAAAGACATAAAATAATTAGTTGTTATTTTAAACTAAAAAAAATATTGGTTTTTAAATTAGTTTCTATGGTTGATAAATAGTTTTTAAATTGGTATATAATTAGCTACAAAGATTTTAACTACCAATTATTTATATTTTAATTTTGGTAGTAAAAACTTTGGTAGTTAATTAGATACCAATTTAGAAATTATTTATCAATAATAGAAACTAATCTAGAAATCAATAATTTTGTAGTCTCTAAAATCGTTTTTAATTTAATAACTATAACAACTAATTACCTTTTATCTCTAAAATTAGTTTCTAATTAATGATTTTCTTGTAATATAAGTAAAATAACTCACATAATTATAAATTAATAAAATTGAAGATAAAAATAAATAAAATAATCAAATAAATAAATAAAATATTAATAAAACATACATAAATATTTAAGATTAATATATAAAAAAATAGTTTAACCATTCTCTCTCCTTATCCTCCTTATTATAGTGAATGGGGGTGACAGAATAGAAATAAAATTTATAAGTGTTTTTAAAAGGTTAGAATTTCCTAAATATCTCACTCCACCAACTTTTTTTTTCTCTCTCGTTTTTTTGTTTCTTCGTATTTTTTTTTTTTTCTGATAGTCTACCTCACCCTATCTATTTATAAAACTTATCTAAGTTATTATTAAATGCATTAAGTAACATTATCTTTTCTTATCTTATATCTTATTCTTTCTTATCTTTATATTTAAGACAAAACTGTAAAATTATTTTAAATAAAGTTTTAATAAATGATATATTAATAACTTTTTTAATTTATTTCTTCTTCTTTTTCTTATTTTTTTTAGTATTAATATTTTCATTTTACTTATTCATAATTCTTTTTTAAAAATATTTAATTTGTTTTCGATGTTAAAATTTTATATAGATAGAATACAAAATATTTTAAAATATAAATTTAATCACATTAGTTAAAACGTTAAATTTTCTAACTTTTGTTTATAAAAATAAAATAAATAATATAATTATTTAAATCCTAAACCTTAAATCTTTGTTTTCATTGAATATTGTGCACATTTCCAATTTATAATAAACTTATTCATCAGTCAAAAAATCCTAATTTTAAATAAAAAAATGAATCCTATAAAATATTATATTGTTATTAAATAATAAATATGCAATTAATATTTCTTGTTTATTTTCTTTACTCTCCATTTTTAATTAAACAAAGGCATTAAAACTTTATCTTATACGACTGCAATATTCAATTTCATCCTTAAAAATGTACATAATTGGAGAGAAGTGGGAGTATTGAGTTATTTACTTCTTCTTTGAGTTCAAGAACAATAACTAACAAACGAAATACATTTATTGTTTCAAAAAAAAATATTTTTGAACAATCTCTTTAATATTCTATACTTTGCAAAACACTTTCTGTTTTACATTTCAAAACACTTTTTTTTTTTAATATTTTGAAAAATTCATTCCATAATATGAAAAATAAAAGAGTGCTATGCAAATTATTTTTTCAAAAAAGTTAAACATAATACAAAAATATATGTTTAGGGTCAAAGTCAAAACCACATGAACCCATATTTTTGTGAAAAAAATATGTTAAGTTTGCAAATGTGGAGACGAGTAGGTTTATATAGTTTTATCCAAATTCTAATTCTATATCAAATCAATTTAAATAACTTATTTTTAAACAGTGTTCTTTTATAGTTTTTTTAAACAAATTAAAAGAGAATATCTTGGATTCATTGAAATTTTTAGGCTCAAGAACTTGTAAATTAAAAATTATAATTCTTTTAAGAAAACATAACTAAAATTTAATAAAAATGAAAACATAATTTTAAAAAAGGGATTAAGTTGGGTTACAACAAATTTAAGAATTTGTACGAATTCAAATCTGATAACATTTTTTTTTTCAATAGGTTTCTAGGGTTCGGGTCGGAATATGAGTTTAAGCCCAACTTGGTCATAAAATTATTTTATTTTTTATATTATGAAATGATTTTTTTAAAATAAATTTTTGTTTCTTAATATTTAAAAAAATAAGAAACATGCAAGTAAAAAAAAAATATAATAAGTAATTTTTGAAATGTTATGGAAATAAACCATGTGTTTGAGAAAAATAGATTCCAAAATATAGAAAGACATAAGTGAAACATACTTTTAAAACACTTTTTTCCTTCTTCTTTTTTTACATTCGAGAATGTACTTTTTTAAAAATATATTTTAATTTTCTTAACATTTCAAAATAAATATTTTAAATATAAGAAGAAAATTAGTATTTAGAATGTGAAGATAGAAACATGAAAAATACCTATTAAATGTGATAAAGTGTGTGAGTACAAGTGAGGTAAGAGTGTTAATTATAAGGAAAAATAAAGATAGGTATGTTACTTAAAATAAGAGAAACAAAAGACAAGTGTATATAGTAAAACAAAGGATAGTAAACAAAAGTAAAGATTTAATGGTGTAAGAAGGAACACTCATCACTCTATCATTTTCTTAAAATATTTTTTTTTGCACTTTTATAATTTCCAGCTGATTCTCACAAGAGTGAGGAAAATATCAAATTGTCTAAACTTATCTTCATATATATCATGTGCATCATTTCTTTCTCTTTTCCTAACATAATATTTTAATTTATTTTTTTAAAATTCTCAACTGTTTAATCTAGAAATGATTTCTGAATTGTATAATCTCAAAGTGTTTTGTTGAGTTTGAGTTGAGTTTGAGTTATGGATTATGCAACTTAAAAATCGATTTTACAATTTGAAAGTCTATTATAGATTACATGATTTATAAGAGATTTTTGAATTACACAATCCAAAAATTAAAATTGACTTTCGAAATGTAAAATCCAAAAGTATAAAATGTGTTCCATATTGCATAATTAATCAAGAATACAATTTTTTTAAGTCTATTTTGATTTTTAAATTGTGTAATTTAGAAGTCAATTTTGTCTTATGGATTATAGACTCTAAACTTTAAAATTGGTTTTTGGATTGTACAATTTAGAAGTTAAAGTTAACTTCCGAATGTACAACTAAATTGCACAATCTCAAACATATTTTTTAAGTCAATTTGACTTTTGAATTATACAATTTGATAGTCAGTTTTGCCTTTCAAATTATACATTTTGAAAATTAAAATTATCTTCTAAATTACACCATCTAAAAAAATTGACTTCCATATTACACAATTTAAAAGTCAAAATTGATATTTAGGTTTCATGATCTAAAAGTTAAATTTAACTTTTAAATTACACAAATTGATTGTATTTCATAATAGGAAATGAACTCTAATTCAAAAATTCACACTCCTCAAAACAAAAAGCCAAAACTCAAACAACTAGTAACCTTGAAAATTTTCTTAATGTTTTCAATGTTGAGCCTAAACACTTAATAAATGCAAATTCAATCTTAAAATAAGATATTTAGTTAGATATTGACGAAACTTACCTCAATTTAAAAGTAAGATTAAAATGATTTAGGGTTGACATGATAAACTAGCAATTAAGTTAATTTGCAATTGATAGGTGATAACTTAGTTTTGAGTTGATAAAATAGTTTTCTGAATTAAGAGCATTTGATAGATATAAAATGATATTGTTATATAAATTGTATTATATAAATATTTTTTATTTTCTAAGAAAAATATATAAGATTTTTTAAAATAATTAAATTCTTATTAAAATTTTAATATTTCTATTTGTTTCTTAAATTTTGCATTTTTTATTTATTTGAAGAAGTCATTTTATTTAAATGAGTATTAATCAAATTTATTTTTTTTATATTTTTCAGAATTTTTTTATTTCTCAATTTTAAATTATTGTTACAATTTTTTTTAATTTTTATTTTGTGTAACTTCCATATAGTATTATGTAATAAAATATTTCTTATTTAATTTGAACTGCATAATTTTTTTTAAAAAAACTCACAATTATTAAAAGTATATTAATTAATAAATTAATTAATTAGAAAAAAAGAAATTATTATCTGTCCAAATTTTTAGTTATATAAAAATCAATTGGTTTAGTACATGTATTGATTTGTAATTCAATAATGATTTAAAAACCTTTAAATTGTCGGTATATTGATTATTATCTATCATATTTTATTATTCACTAATTTACTTAACTATTGACGTAGTGTTGAACTAACTGTCAGTACATAAAGTTAATACAAAATTAAAATCCACTTATATATGTTCCAACATCACATATTCTTTTGCTTTCTAGCTTTCAATAAATTACATTTTCCCACTTTAGACTACTTCCAATATTTTAAAAGAAACTTCACGATATTTAATATTTCTAACACTTTAATATTGGCTTGATTGATAACACTTGTTTAAAGTATTTTTTTTATCAAGACATTTTATTTTAAGTTAAAGCTTATTAGAGTTTTCAAATTTAAATCTGACTCCTTTTATTTATTTGATATAGGCTTTGCTTATATTGTGGTGAATTTTTACAAATTTCAATTATAATAAAGAACATATTAGAAGGCTTTTTTCTGTTACTTGGTTACGATATCTTCATATGATAGTATATATTGTGGCCTAGTCTTAAGAAAACTATCAAATGCTTAGACTTCTAGTGGATGTTATAATAAGACTAACAAACTTTGTTAAAATTTAAATTTAAATTTAATTCATCTTACAAAATTCATTTAAAAAAGGAAATCAAGCTTGTCTATAGTTTTATATTCTAAATTAGTTTTATCTCGGAATAAGATGTTCAAACAAGTTTAACAATTCAAATTGAACTTTAATCTGTCCCATATTTTAAAAAATTGAATTTATTTTATATTTTTTAAAAGGGGCTTAATAGATTTATATTGTCAATGGGAAAAATTTTACACTATGTAAAAAGTTGACATCAAGCTTTGTAAGACTTAAAACATATAGTTTTACACTAACAATACATACCTATTTTTGAACCTATTAAATAAATTGTATAAATTATTATTTACATTATAATTTGAAGTATATATCTTAATTTAAGTAATGTATAAGAAAAACTTTGCCTATCACAATGAATTGGTGGAAGATAGCGATAGTTTTGATCCAAAACATAAATTAAAACATAAAGATAAGAAAGCAGAGATTTGATAAGGTACATATTCATGAATACATATGGTCTGAGGGTATAAATGTTTACAAGCTTCTCGTTGCTGCTTCCACTAGATCTTTCTTTGCCTTACGTAATCGTTGGCAAATAAAGTATTAGTGGAAACAGCAAAAAGAAGCTAAGGCTAAGAACCCACGCCATACAAAAGAAAACCTAAATTGTTAATATAAAAGAATGTGTTACCATTGCTTTTAACTTGTGTACTCCCCCTTCAATGCACTATCTCAGTTCTTTCAAAATGTGCTGCTGCACTGCCTCTATCAGACCAGAAAAACCCTTTGAGATACTATATAATAACACAACAAAAGAAGCTTTCAAAAACCTTTCAGATTCCTTCCACCTTTAGCTGGAGTAATGCCAATAACATAACTCTAAAGTCGCAAAAGAGAACAGTGCTCCTCTACCATTGATTCTGGACATCTTTCAAATCGAAGGTAGAAAAACAACGTTGCTTTTTGTGATTGTAGAGTTGAGGCACTACTAACACCAGATCAAATGAAAATCACTCAATATCCTTGGTCACGCACTGGACTTGTGCGTCATCACGTGCTGACCATTTTTTCTTCTGGATCTTTGACATTTTTGGATCAACTACCTCAAGAGCACGAAGAATGCATTTGCGGTATGAAAAATCTTCAACAGTTCCATCAGTTCGTACTATATGGAAGCAGCGGCTATCCTTAAATTTAGGATGCCATCCAACCTGTGACCGAGAGCAAGAACAAACTTCAATACTCGATACATTTTAACTAGCAAAAAAAGCAAGATTGGTACAGTATCTACTCATTATTTATATTGCTGCTATATCATTATCATTAATAGGGATTAATACTTAAAAGCTACTGCGTAATCATAATTATCAAATCCTAATGGCGGCATAATGCTTTAGTGGGATGATTACTGCTATTTTAAACATTATAATACAAACTACATTTATAAATACTAAAATGCCAAAACAGTAAACGGCCAGCATTAAAGAAATTCATGAGAAATAAGACGTTACACACACAATGTAATGAAGTCTGAGTATGAAAGACAATGGTTTTAATAAAAACTAACATACCACGCCACGTTAGATAAAAAAAAAATAGCAAAATATGAACTGGAAAATCTGAAGGAAGAAAAAGAACTAACATGCAAGAAAAAATTAGTTCAGTAAACTTTAAAGTGTAAAGGAAACAAGACAATTTTTGTGTGAATGTTTTAAGGAAGAGTTTCAAATCCTATATTCTGTTTCTCAAGCAAAAATTCCATTAGAAAATTGAGGAGAAATCACAATTTCAAAAACCTTAAACAAAATTGTTTCAAGGGTAAAAATGGATGCTGATCAAAAAAAAAAAAGGTAAAAATGGATGTTTAAAGCCTATATCATGGTAGCTTTCTATAACATGCAAATATCCCTACTTCTTTTAGCCACTATTGTAGCCATGATTGATGACTGTATAACTGCTTCACATTGAATCCCGTGGCAGAAAAGGGTCACTACAGCACGCCATTAACTAATATGTGCTACTATGGAATGAAATTTCCCATATAGGAATGTGAAATAATTAGCCTTTTAATTTAAACCACAAGAAGTGCCGAGAAAGGTTCTATTCTGATCACGCAAGTTCACTAATACTCAAAACAATCTCAATTCATATGACTGCTTTTCATTTTGTCTTTTTTCTTTACGGGTATTAGGCAGAGTGAACCTAGTGTAAAATCATACAGGGGTTCGACACATTGTAAGAAAAGAATTCGGGAGGGGGGTGTTTGTTTTCACGGATCACTGACTTCATCAGGTTCAATAATGCTGCCGATCAAAAGAAAAAAAAAATGAAGTTCAATAATGCATAAATGTTCGCAATGAAGTAACAGACAAATAAAAAAAACCATTTTCAAAGGAAATTTTTAAGAGGAATACAGAGAAAATATAGAAAAAAATAGCCAACTCTGAAATTTGAAGTGCGGTCCAATTTAATGTGCATTGCCTTTAAACGCGTTAAGACAAAACCAAGAAGAAACAAAATTATCTTTTCACAGCAAATCCAAAACCTTCTTCACAACAGTACACATACCTTAATGTCCTGTGGTCCAATACCTAACTTCTCACTTCTACGAGGATGAAAATTCAAAACTCTTAGAATTGTTGATCTGTCAAACTCACTTAGCAACTCATCAATTTCATACCTACATAGACAACAGCCCAAATTCACAATTATTCTGCAAAATCATAGATCCACAATCACAGCAAGCGATCTTAGACAACATACAGAACTGTGCCAATAAAATATACCTTGAGTTTGGCAAAAATATATATATATATATATATGAAACAATTGTGAAACAGAAAGTAATATCGTGTTAGCAACTAATTGCAAGAAAATAACAAAGAATAATAATAAACACAACCTTCCAGCAGTATAAAAAAAAAATTATTACAAAGCAGAAAGTAGATTAGTGGAAGTGCCTGACTGCAAGAAATAATCATGGTATACATAACAAACAATACGTACAACCAGCTGTACCATATAATATTAGTTCATGCTATATACGGTAATGTAAATGTCATACCTAGAATATACAGAACTATGTACCATTAAAAACACAACAGAGTTTCGAAAAGGCTACAGTTCTTACTTGTTCAATATGCACCTTGAAGCAGTAGTCAGCTTCTGAATATCATTTACCGTCACAAAATTTCTTAGAATGTTCTTCCACTGTTTTCCCTCTTTAAAGGCATAACCATTTTTATGCCTAAACTCGGAACCACATTTGCCAGATGAATTGTTGTGAGCATGGAAACCAATCTTATTGTTGGGCTTGTCAAAACTGGCTTCTAGCAGCTTATATACATCTACAGCCTTGTCTACCTCATGTCCCTGATAAAATAAAATGTTGGACCATTGTAAATGACAAAACTACATGTACAACTTGCACGGTACAAGATAACTTTTCTCCATAACAACCTAGAAACTCTTCCAAGTCTATCTTTAATCGGTAAAAACCTTAATTTGTTGTCAGAAATGGTAAACATAGTAAATTTACTAATAAAAAAAAACTAGCATGTTTGAATTGAAAATGGCAATTGGAGAAACAAAGGTCAAATGTTTTAACAATCTCAGGATTTAGAAAGCAGCTAAATAAAAGTGTTTATAGAATGCATTACTCGCATTTATACTTGAAAGGTTCACAGTAAAAAAGTCAACAAATAGGATGCTGCTTTCTTGGGAAAAGTTGGTCAAACATTTTGATACTTGATTGAAATTCTTCTAACTTGCACATACCAGCCATATCAATTTTCGATTCAAAAAGTTAACACTTTTAGGGCAGTAAAAGCACTGGTACATTCCTGGGCTCTTTAAAAATCAACTCCTATATTATAAATATTAATTTTTATCTGGAAAAAGAGAGATTTTTAGAATGATTTTTCAAAACATTTTTAGGAGTTGTTATCACTCACATTGACTTTATATTATATGTTAAGCCTAATATCTTAATGATACATAATACATTAAATTTGAATAGAAGCAAGAAAATTAATATAGATAAGAATACCAACACCTTCTCTGAATGTATGATATCAAAAAAATAAAACATTTATCTTATACATTACAAAGACTAAAATGCTTGTAGAATAATCTTAATGATACATAATACACTAAATCTGAATGGAAGCAAGAAAATTAATTAATAGATAAGAAAACCAATACCTTCTCTGAATATATGATATCAAACAGTCCACTTGTCCCCATAGAGGGACAGTTTCCCCAAGCCAATGCATCCAGGCTGCCCTGGAGATTATCCGTGAGTTCAGACTTGGCAGCTTTTATAAAGCTCCTACCAGGATTCTGCAATAAGATTTGATAATTTCGATATGAATTATATATGGGTTATGAAAATCTTAACATGAGAGAAATCATAAAGCATTGACCGAATAACAAATGTGAAAACTGACAGAAAAGCATGCTTGCACAAATGGTGATGAAACGGACGCATGTTGTCGTTGCTGAGCCATGCCTTTAGCATTTAATCCCACAAACTCTCCACTAGCTGACATACTATTGGCAAGAAGACGCAGATGCTTAGGAAGGATGGACTTTCCAGTATCAGATATTGCTGATGCCAAACTCTACATGTAAACCATATGCAAGTAAATTAAATATACATATACATGTACATTACCATATACTTCATTTGGAACCTAAAACAAAGAAAGGAAAGATTTTAATCATATACACCTTGTAATAATATTGCCACGCTACATCAATTCCATAGGCTGATGAGAGATAATTTATGTTGTCTGGATGACTCCGTGGCCAGTCAATTATCTGCATTATCTTGTGACAATGATTTACAAGTACACCCCAGAATCTTCCAGTGTTGCCCGAGCTGGCCACAGTAACCCTCAAGTACAGTTCACCAGAAGAACCATTATAGGAATTTGTTCCTTTTGATTGATTATTCCAGAGAATATCAACCTTCTTGATGTCCATAAATCCTAAAGAACATTTCAGGAATTCATAATAATGACGAAATATGAGAATATTTTATCATGTCAAGCAATACATATTTGTGCATGAGTCAGATCAGATGGAGTGAAGTTGGTGATAGGAAACCTAATTTATATTTGGAACAATTCACCTATTTTATTTACAATTTTGTGCTTTTAACGTGGGTCCTCCAAAAAGAAAATGATTAAGAATACCACTTTTAACTTCACATTTATAATTGCCAAATACAGCGTAATTTTTTTTTTCTAGCAATGATGGAATCATAAAAGTTTTACATGACAACAAATAAACTTCAACTGACATATATGCAGCACAAACATAATTTGAACTTCAACAAAAACATAAGTAATGTTCCACCAATGTATGTGCTCGTGAAGGTAATTTTTAAAAGGTTCACATATATAATCACCACTTGAAAAAACAGGATATTCATATTAGATTACTACCAACCTTTTATTGTTGTTCCTAGAAAAAAAGGTATCATCAAGTCCCGAACAGAATTCAGTTGTATAGGATTCTCAGAATTTTCAACGATTGTGACCGTAATGCAATCGTCACTGTCTTCTTTGTCTATACAAATGTCTTCACCTTCCTTAGCCGTGGAATCAACAGAACACTTTCTGCTATTTCATTGTCCAAGTAAGAAGGGATCAGTAAATCTAAGCAAAAATGATAACTAATGAAGAAAAGTTAGAGATAACGCAAGCGGTGTATTATTATAATAATCACTAATTTTACAGAAGAAACCCATTAAGACAAAGAAAAGATAATTCTTTTAGAATGCAGAAAACAGTTTTTTCAGTACTTTTAATTTTAAGCCTCAAAAAAGTTATAGTCACAACTGGTTTTTCCCGAATAGAATACTTGTTATATAACAGTCAAGGTCCAATAATTGCAAATACCCTTGACCTATTCATATCAATAGATCCATTCGATGATCACTAGATTTTTCTTTCTTGATCAAAATTGCCAGTAATGAAAAAAATATATCATTGGTCTCGTTGGAATTGAAATTTTGGGTACATACTGGCATTATACTGAATCACGGTTTTAAATAATGTCATTTATCTACTTCATTTATAATTTTCAATCTCCCCATCTCAATTTCTTTGACATCTTGCTATTATCTGAAAAGTTCTTTGTAGTTCAGTAACAAATTCTAATTTTATCAAAGCCAGAGGATTTCAGTTCTATCAAATGGTTGTGGCAAAATTATTGCAAGTATCAGGGGTTTCACGAAAATTAGCTGGGTCGCTCAGAGCTGTTGACAACAGTAAATAAACAAGTAAAAAAACATATTCAATGATCCGCTTGGCAATAATTGAACCAACAAAAAATTATGAATACGCAAGAACAACATGACTAGTGGTGGTCATTTATTGCCTATCTGCATTAATAATCAAATATCCTTTACTCTTCAAGCACAGAAAAAAAACATGAATAGAGACTGTTAGGAACTAAGTTACAGGCAGTTACATATAACTGTTGTAACCTTCCCTAACTCCCAGTATAGCACTCAAGGACAGTAAATACTTGCTCAAGTAATAACAAATATTGTTAGAAGCACCATAACAAAAGAAACTTACTTGCTTGATATTTTCAATTTGGTAAAACCGACTTTTGACTCTGTACTCTGGGAGTAATATCTCTGGTAAAGATAGTCAATGATAGAATGCACTTTCAACTTTCTTCTCATTAGAATTTCCTTGTCTAAATGAAAGTGGCAGACCCAAGGACTGTATTTCTCTAGGCTGCTGCTATCAGGTGGGGTGAATATTATCATCACAGTAGAAACAATTTTTGAGAACAGCAATCTTTCCAAATAATTCTTAACTTCTAAAGCTGCATATTCAAACCCATGTCTCTGTTTACCAACTTTTTCAGAAAAAAATAAAGACACGGACTGGTCACCATTTTTTTTCCTTGAACCACACTCAAGAACATTTTTCAAATTCAGCAAAGGTGACGCTTCAAGTAGACTAACTGGTTGATCCAGAGCACTGTATCCAGCTTCTGAAACTGCAGAAGCAGAAAGTGCCCCAACTGGTTCACCACCAATAGCATACTCTTTGAAACTTTTATCACATGAAGTGTTCTCGTCAATATCATAAGAAAACTGAATAAGTTGATTACCATATAAATTTCTCACTGTTCCGTCATATGCAGCGAACAAATCACGCATGAAGAACATTAGTCTCCGTGTTAATGTTCCTGGAACGTCTGCATTTTCACTAAAACCACTAGCTCGGATTGTTACAGAATGAACAAAACATTCAAGTGGATTTAACCCAGTTAGAAATGAGCTTTTGACCACGGCACATGGAATGTAAGACTGAACAGATTCAAGGGTACCAGAATATATCTGGATTGAATCAAGCCCCTTTTGACTATTCCAAGCAGCACATGAAAGATGGCGGGGCAGTCTGTAAGATAAACGTACCAGAGAATTTTGCATGCCAAGGCACATGGAATGTTGCGCTAATCTCACTAAACTACTCTTGCTTCCAGCCTTATTCATGGCAAGAAAAGTATTGTCTGTACATGCATATTTGTCAGCTAAACTTTGAATATTGCGAAAAACATGCCTAAAAGCATCAACTGATGCCTGACTGAGAGCAGCAGATATTTGTCTTTCATAATTCAGACTATCTGCATCAACAGTCATAGAATTTTCACTCTCTTCATGATTTCCAGACAAAAAATCACAATAACAATCCAACAATAACTGCTTGAAATTACACGCCTTCTCTGCATCTTGTAAGCCATAACAGATTTCCTCAATCATGTTTTTTCGTGCATAGGAATCAGAAGAGAGGTACAAATCTGAGAGTGAAACACTAAAACCAGTCATAGATAACCATTCACACAAAACATTCTGCGCAGCAAACAAAAAGTTTAGAGATTTCCCTTGAAAATGCTCCACAAGACCCTGGAAAACATTGCAGTCAGAATCACGTAACCATCCAGAAGCCTCAAAAGAAGATACAAGCTCCCCATCACTGACAACAACACCATCTGAAGGAAATGAATAGTCAAAATCAGAAGGCAAGAGCATGCTAAACAATTGCTTGCCACTCCAAAATGAGCTGTTACTTGAAGGAGATTTTACAATTGCAGGAGGAGCTAAACCTTTGTTACAAAGCATTTGAAGCTGCTGCATCTGGTAAACATCTAAAAGGACCCCATCTTCCATTAGCAAATATGCAGCAGTTAAACTATCCTCGGAAAGTGAAAGCAGATTTCTACCACTTTGCCCATTAAACAATTGCTTATCCAAAGCAACAAGCTCATTAAGCTCAACTCTTGCATTAACTGATTGTGGAATATACCCATGAAGGCAATCACCATCAAAATCCCCACGAAGTGGAGAACAACAGAGTGGATTAATACACACTACAGAAGATATTGGAAGGACCCTAACAGTGAGAGCAATCATAGAATGTTGATGTATGGAAGGGGGCCTATTTATCAGAACTTTATCCCCATCACAAAGAGGCCTATAAAATTGGTCTCCTATCTGTAGATCTTCCTTTTTAAACAGATGAATTGAACTACCTTTTCTGCAAACATTTATCTGTCCCTTCTCTAACAGGCGTAGCTCACAACAATAAAGCAGCTTTTCCAAATTCTGCCTGTTAACATACTCAGAAACCTGCAAACTTTCAGCAATATGACAAGGTATACCAATTTCACTGAGCTCAAGGGATGGATCACCAACAACCACAGTGCGGAACGTACTATCATTGCGTTTTCCAAGAATCACATCTTTTATCCATCTTAAACCAGAAGAATTGCAAGCATTTTCTGCAACTTTTTTTTTTTGAATATCAGCAAAAATACTAATAGGTGTTTTATCAGGATTTAGCTGCATTTCAAAAGAAAAAAACATAAGCAAAAGGCAAGAAGCATGACAAATTGCATAAAAGTAACAAAGAGAAAAACGGTTCAGCATCTTGCCTTAGAAATTCTCAGGCAATCCAAAACACGAGAACTTAACTCATTAGCTGTGCCCCTGAAATCAACCAATTTCTTACAAGATCGAGTCCTGTCATCCTAAAAAATTTAACATATAAAGAATCACATTAAGAAACAAGGATATTGACATCGTGCAACTACTTGTGACAGCTTATAAATATTATTATATTAAAAACTACAACAAATGCAGAAAGCATATATACTTACAAAACTCAATCGGTTTCCATTCGAAATTGCATAAGGGACTTCTGTTACACGATGACAATTTGGAGTCACTGGGAAGCAATTAAGAGTAATCAAATTATTTCTTGGAACATATTTTTCAATGAAGTTCGGATCAACATCATTCAACAAAGAAGTAACCTGAAAATAAAAATATGAAATTTACCCTGTTATAGCTCCAGCAAAAAAGCATGACCACATAATAGGAACGACTCAAAAGTATCACAGCAAGTTCAGAAAAGGTAGGTTTGATTTCTAATTGCAAGAAATGGAAAAAACTAAAGTTTTCAGTCTTTGTTTGTCATTCACTTAAAAAAATAAAAGGTATTTCAGAAAATGGAAGGTCACAATAAAGTTATTGTTATAGAAATAATTGTGTCAATGAAACCTTGCAGTGATGTTTTTATAGTCAATGTAATAATCATTACAATAATGTCAATTTCACATTCTAAGGCAATCAATCCCTAACAAATGTTACAGCTAACCTACATTCACTCTCAAGCTGCATATCTCTATGTTCCTATCTATCTATCTATATATGGGTGTGGAAGTGTGTGTGCATGTTCGTATTCCACCACCAAATTAAGTTTCCTCCAAGAAGGACACTATGCTTAAATGAATGTCTTTAATTTTGATATAATGCAAAAATATAGTATCCCAAAGAAAAATATACAAAACTGCAAAATCATGTAAATGTAGGTAGCGCTACCTGTCCTGGCGATAAAACTCTTCTATTTACATAATTTTCTTCTTGTTGAGCATCATAAGGTAAAAAATCCCAATAATCAGCTGGCAGGCTTCGTCCCAAACTTTTCTTTGAGGCCTTATCATTCACTTCAACAATAATTGCAGTTCTTCTGTAGAGATCATTGGACGAAAATTTAAACTTCATTGCTGGATAACGGCCCACCCCATTTCCCTGTTCGATGAACAAGTTGTCATGCCAAGCAAACAACATAACTTACAGAACAATATTAACTGAGGCAAAGGCACTAACTTACAGAACAATATTTGCAATTGATAGACCGCTTTATTCCAAAGATTAATTGAGCACCCTGTAAGAAGAAAATGAAACTATCAATAGGAAGTAGGTATGTAACATTGTACTACAGGTTGTGGAACTTCTCAAATGAAGTCTGATTGTACTTTAGAATCCTATTTAATTAGAAAGGTGGAAAATATTTGGGAAAGATTTTAAAAATCCTAAAAATTTGCCATATGATCTAGATGAATACTTGGTTTAACTTGTGTTATAATACCAAAGCAATGAACTAAAGCCAACTCTTTATTATAACAAAAATCAGACTTAGTGTATCAGTATGTATCTGACCTTAGATTTATGACGAATAGATTTACAAACAGGGCAAATCTTATTCAAGATTTGTGCAATCTCTGACATAAAATATGGATGGAGTATGGGAAAAGGAAATTTGATTACTCCAAAATGACCTGAAATTAAATATTCATGTTTTCAGCGCCTTCACTAATAAATTACAATTATCATAACAAAATCTCTAAACACAATATTCATATACTATGTCATTCACACCTTCACAAATCTTTTTGTTTTTAGAACCACAAGTGGCACACTCGTCAGATGTATTTGGAAGTCCCAAAGTAGACCCAGTGACCTGCCCGGCTGCATTTATCTCCAAAACAGAGACTTTCTCCTGTAGATGTAAAACTAATTAACATTTAATATGTTTTTAATAAATTACTAGGCAGTTAGAAGAAACTATGATTGGTAACCATTCCAATCTATAGAGATTCATCTTTTAAAAGGCAAACAAATTTATGGCCCACCCTTCACTCGGTGTTAATGTGTTACACAGTAAGTGCATACCATTTGATCCCACAAAGAAAGTAACAGTGAACTAACAAATAGAGAATAATTAAAAACTAAAATAAATATAAGAGGAAGAATATACTTAACTATATCATTTTCAGTTAAGACATCAAACTTTATCGCTCTTATGACACCAGATGGCGCTTTGTTTCCGTAAAAAAACTCATCATCCATGGAACTTGGTAACCTTTTACTCAGCAAAATATTCCAAGTAACCTGTTCATTTGCAAAGCATCAAAATATAGTTGAGTAACAGTACTGACAACACAATTTTCTAAAAACTAGAGACAGGTACAGGAAAATGTCACCAAAGTTTATGAAGAAAACAATTTATTGACAGAAATGTTCTAAGAAATTCACGTGGAATCAATTGTGGGTGGCAGAAGCCAAAATTTTGACATATAAACATGCCATTGTGGCCTATGGTGCTGCCATAGCATGCCTCCATTCCCAAATTGCGTAAGGCAATTGGCAGGCCATATAGAATGGCTTGCCATTTAACAAAGATGTCTAGAAATCTAGAAATCAGCACAGTAAGGCACACTAATATTTCCTTAAAGAGAGGAATAGGTCCCTTGGTTATCTGGGATCTTAGAAGTCGAATATCCTCATAATCTAATTTATAATTCATATATACTTTCAAGGATTATGATAACCAATTGCATTATCCCATCTAGTTACAAATGTGGACACAGCCACCAAGTTCTTACACAATCTTAAAAACATGCCTCTTCTAGCCAAAACATAATCTCATAAGTTTACTCAGCTCCAATATCATTTTTCCAATATCATTTTGTAGGCCAGGCCAGGCCCTCAAATGGTGAATGCATGCCCCGGTGGCTAAAATACTTGACTCTCACTTAAAAAATAAAATGCACAATAAATATCTGTAACTGCCCTGGTTAGACCGTGAAAAGGGACCGGGCCTGGTTAGACAAGCACAGAGAGGAATAAGGAGGTGGAAAGAAAGTAATGGCATGTACGCATATGTGAGCCATTGATAAACACCTTATGCAAAACTGTACTTTTATCTGCTTCTCAGAATGCACAAGTGCAGTTACGGCAAAATGTGAAATCGGGAAAGTAAAATGATGAGACAGAAACAAAATATCTTGCAGTTCAGAGGATAAATATCTAGATTGTGTTCAAAAGAAAAACTCCCTTCTCCATAAATGCAAACCACAGCCACAAATCGCATGAGCATAAGAAACATAAAATCATCGTTGGAATTACCTGAATGAATCGATCTGGGGGCCTAGAGTTCGCAAAGCACGATTATTTACCATGCAGCAAAAAAGATCATGCACATTTTGCCGCGAAGTACTACTACCACAGTACTCGCCAATGAACCGATTAACGAAGTTTCAGGAAAAAACCGAGAGCATCAAATAGCATTAGGCGCGAGAGAGAAGTTATTACTGACCCGAGTGAATGATCGAGTTGAACAGCACGCAGTCAGTATTTATGTGAACTGCGTGGCAATGCTCTGCGAGAACCAAAATCGAAACGGAAAAGCGAATTTGGATGAGTGAGTGAGTGAATGAGAGAGCACAGTAAAGAAGAATGAAGAAACGCCGCCGGTCACTTTCGAAGTGACCACGAGACAAACGCCGAGTGTAGAGCAGCGAGGCCGCGATAAAAGGTTTCTCTCACTCTGCTTTTGGGCTCTTGTCTCTAGGTTATATATAACCCTTCCCTCTGCTTCACTTTTACGCCTTTGCCCTCTCCAACCACCATTTTTTTTTTTCACTATCAGCTTTTTTCTTTTCTATGCAACAAACCTCTTTATACAATAAACAATTTGTTAACTCAGAACTATAAGACTTCTTAACATTAAAAAAAAATTATATATTTAAGTTAAGATATCATAGAAACTTTTTTAATATCAAACAAAATATGCTTTGAAAAAGATTTATCCTCTTAATTTAGTCTTGTTGATTTTGAATTTTTCATATTTTTTAAATAATATGTTTTGGAAATAAAAAAATTTAACAACTTATTGAATATTAAATATGTTATTTAAATCAGAGTAAATTATAAATTCTGTATTCAGATTCTGCCAAAGTTTACAAAAACTTATACTAAAAGATAATATAATAGTGTTGCTTTAAAGAGACATCTTTAATTTTATATCAAGAAAGGTTACACATATTTCGAAACTTAGTTTAATAAATACATAATTAAGTTTAAAAAGAATGATAATGTTTATCGGTAAAAGACCAATGGCGGTTGTCGGAAATCCCGAACCGGGTTTAGGCAAAGTACGGTTCCATATTTTTAAAGGACTTATATATATTAAAAAATATTTTTATAATTGTTATTAATATTATATACATTTTATAAAATAATATCTTATTAATATATTTTTCACTTTTTATAGATCAATATTATTAATATGAATAGGGAAAATATATATATATATATATATATAAAAGAAAAAACAATAGACACACTCGACTTAAATTTGTATTGTTAATATTAAAAAAAAAGTGTAACTCTTTTTTCCTAAAGTTTATAAATTTACAACATTTATTTATTATTTATGGTATTTTGTTGTATATATTGTCATTGATATTTCATTAAGGTAAAAATTTTAGATGTTGTAGTGATCACGTTTTCATCTATTATCGCATTTATTTATATGTAAAAAAAATCATTATTTTTATGTTATTTTTCATTGTTTTATTCTGTAAATATTTATTGTCAATAGGTTGTTAATTATTATTGGTCTTATGTTGTCATTTATTATCACACCTATGTTTCTTGTTATCAAATTGTCATTTATAAGCACACATGTTTGTCTATAAAAGACTCATATTGTTCTCGTGTCATTTGTAATTGTATCTATTTGTTTGTCTACAAAAATTCTCATTGTTGTCAAATGTTGTCATCACACATGCTGTTTATCTAAAAAATTCTCAATGCTGTCAGAGGTTGCCATCACACATGTTGTTTATCTAAAAAATTCTCATTGTTCTCGTGTGGTCATTTATTATTACATCTATTATAGAATGGTTGTTAGGTAAAATTTTCATTATTCTTATTTTATCATTTATGATCACACATATTTACCAAATTGTTGTCAGATTGTCATTTATAATCACATTTGTCTATGTGTAGAAAATTCGCATTGGTTTTATGTTGTCATTTATGATCACACCTGTTTATCTTGTTATCAAGTTATCATTTATAATCACACATGTAGAAGATTCACACTGCTCTCGTGTCATTTATGATTGTATCTACTTGTTTGTCTACAAAAAATTTCATTGTTGTGAGAGATTGTCATCACACATGTTGTTTATCTATAAAATTTTCATTGATGTTAAAGGTTGGCATCACACATATTGTTTATTTAGAGGATTCTCATTATTGTCAAAGGTTGTCATCACACATGTTGTTTATCTAAAAGATTCTCATTGTTCTCATGTGGTCATTTATGATTACATCTATGTTAGGTAAAATTTTCATTACTCTTATTTTATCACACATATTTATTAAATTGTTGTCAGATTTTCATTTATAATCACATTCATCTATGTGTAGAAAATTTTCATTGGTTTTATGTTGTCATTTATTATCACACCTATTTGTCTTGTTATCAAGTTTTCATTTATAATCACACATGTTTATCTATAGAAGATTCACGTTGTTCTAGTGTAATTTATGATTGTATCTGGTTGTTTGTCTACAGAAATTATCATTTTTGTGAGAGGTTGTCATCACACATGTTGTTTATCTAAAAAATTCTTATTGTTGTCAGAGGTTGTCATTACACATGTTGTTTATCTAGAAAATTCGCATTGCTGACCGATGTTGTCATCACACATGTTGTTTGTCTAGAAAATTATTATTGTTATTAGAGGTTGTCATCACACATGTTGTTTATCCAAAAAGTTCTCATTGTTGTCATTTATGATCGCATCTATTTATCGAATGGTTGTTAGGTAAATTTTTTATTATTCTCATTTTGTCATTTATGATCACACATATATTTACCAATTTGTTTTCAGACCGTCATTTATAATCACATTTGTCTATGTGTAGAAAATTCTCATTGGTTTTATGTTGTCATTATGTTCACACCTATTTATCTTGTTATTAAGTTGTCATTTATAATCACACATGTTTATCTGTAGAAGATTCATATTGTTCTCGTGTCATTTATGGTCGTATATGTTTGTTTGTCTACAAAAGTTCTCTTTGTTGTCAGAGGTCGTCATCACACATGTTGTTTATCTAGAAAATTCTCATTGTTCTCATCATGTGGTCATTTATGATCACATCTATTTATCGAATGTTGTTAGGTAAAATTCTCATTATTCTCATTTTTTTCATTTATAATCACACAGGTTTCCCAAATTGTTGTTAGATTGTCATTTATAATCACACTTGTTTATCTGTATATTTGCACATTTTGTCATTATGATTAAGTTATCATTTATGATTATGTCATATTGTCACTTGTGATGACCTGTTTACATTTATAAGTGTAGACATTCTCATTCTAATCAGGTTATCATTTATGATCAACTGTCCACCTTTGCAACAACACATATTCTCATTATCACCATGTTCTCATTTATAATAATTAAAAACTACAAATATTTGTAGTTAGGTCTAAATATTCGATTTTAATATATAGTTCACATCTTTAAATGAGTTTTAGTTTTAATAAACTACACGGCCTTGCAAAATTTGTGGACTAAACTTGTATGCACTTATAAAAATATAATTAAAAATAATTTTAATGTGCTTCAGTTATATTTTTAAGTGTTACTTAAATTAAATTAAATTCAAAATAAAAATTTCAAATACAAAGTGCATTGAATATTAAATTACATAATAAACTATAAAATAATTCCAAAACAATACATGACAACATCAAATTCATTTATCAGTTATGTTTGGTTTTTATCTTAGATTTTTTACCCTCAAAAGATTTTTCCATTTCATCTATATTATATTATGCAAACAAATTATTATTCTAATTCATTATAAAAAATAAATAATAAAATTACGATACATTAAAAACTATAATTCAAACTTAAAAAAAAATAGTACCTTCCACTTTAAATCTAAGCAACCAATTTTTTTGTGCAGATTAAATATTACACATTATTTAAAAGAAGTCAAGTTGTGGTATTTACTAAGAACATGAAAATTTATACTAAAAGTTGATTCATATAACACTATTGTAACTCAAATGCTTAAAATGTCACATGTCAATAATGCAACGTCTGAAAATTTCCAATACTACAAAATATCAATATTTGAATAACATACCAAATAAATATTTTTTACGTTTAAATAGGTATCTAATTGAGACGAACCATCTGTGATTGATTATCATTCTCAAATTGGGTGAACTCCTACTTACAAAATATATAAATAAATAATAAGTAATTGAATTTATATAAATGTCAAATACAAACTTACATTAATAGAAGCACAATATGATGTTATTGAATTTATTCCAACTAAGATAGGAAAGTTGAAAATCTTATTTCTTTGTAGTTTTTTTTTTCAAACATCTTCACATACTCGTGAAAGGAGGATACAACTTGTGTTTCAACACTTTTATTTTTCTTGAAAATATATTACACCAAGATCAATATTTGAATAACAAAATCTCAAAAGTTACAAATTATACTTATGATCAAGAATGGTTCCAAGTGCAAACTTATGAATATAATTACTCAAATATTTATCAAAATTTATTTTCGTATCCAAAATAATTTGCCCAATTGTATTGTACCAACTAGCATTCAATTTGTCATACTTCTATAAAATACAAATTTGAAATTACATAAGAGGAGCCAGACATAAACTTTATGATTAAAAAATAAATATAAAAAATCACACATTTTTTTACTTCTAGCCACTCTTCACTTGTAAAATAAACTATATAGTTCACATCTTCAAATACATTATTAGAAGCACATTGATATGCAAGTACATTGTCTAGCATAAAAAATGCATATGTCCACGTAGTAAAGACATCTAAATACAAATCAATCTTTGTGTTAATATAACTTTAACAACACAAGCTTTAAAAACTTTCATTTTTTTTTTCCTTTGACCCTTTAACATACTTTATGTGTTCTCTAATTTATGTCAAAGTATCTTTAACAACCTTTAAACTTTCTTGAACAATAAGATTTAAAATATAAGCACAAATCAAATATGAAAAAAAATTCACCACATAATAAATTATTATTATTATTATTCAAAATATCTCTTTCAACATTATTTCCACTATTCTATTTGTATCTAAAGTCAAAAAAAAAAAAATCTCAAACCTCAATCTTTGAACAATTCATTCATAGTCTTAGTCAATTCAATCCAAAATGTGCATGAGAGATGACAAAAATTAAGATTTTTACTATTAAACTTTAATTTTTCAACTATAAATTATGTTGTTGATGAAATATAACCATCACTAGTACAAGAAATCCACAAATCAAATATTATATATATATATATATATATATATATATATACTAAAGACATTTATTAAATAATACTTCTTAGTTTATTTATTTTTAATTTTCATATTTATTGTATCATTCACTACTTTTTGATAAATTTTTTACAGAATTTAACCTAGCAGCTACCAATCTCATCTTAATTCCATACCTCTCACTAAATGTTTTCCACTAGGCTTGCACAAAGCTCTATCATTGAGCCACTCATCAGAGTAATTTCGTAAAGAAGGTGATAACCCCTTAGACTTTTTTTTTCCAGCTCAGGTACACGATCATAAGGAGTTTTTTAAGTATTGATTTATTTTAAGGAATGATGATAAGAGAAATCTATATTTCAATATGAAACATTTATCCAAATCTCATGTTTTTTTCTTAAATTAAATTTAATAATTGAAACACAAAAGGTAACAACAAGAAACATGAAACAATTAAATTATGTGTGTCACCACTAAATTCTACAAACTTACAAAATCATGAGCAAGGAACAAATCGAGACACCATTAGAACTAATGATAAAAAGAATCGAACCAAACAATGGTTGAGTTTAAATTGAAACGAGTGAAACAAAATTCAGCTAACAATATTGATATACAAGAAGAAAAAATTAATCTTTTTTTATTTTCCTGAATTATAATAGTTGGCAAGATTATTTTATTAAAATCATTAACATATATCATTTATTTTATTTAATATTTTATATGAAAAAACTAAGAAAGAATCATAAATATGATTACTCCTTGACCATAATTCAAGGTACTTATCGTGTATCATGTCAAATTACACAACTCTCGAGTTCACAGGTGCAAATTCGATCTTGTTGCACTGATTCTCTGTTCATAGTTAGGTGCATCAGATGCCATTCCTGGGACTTTTTTTTTCTTCTTATTCCCAGAACATACAGAGGGGTAATAATATATAATAAAAAAAACTATTTGTTTATTAACGTTTTAGTCACTCCTCAATTTTTTTCTTACTTTTTTTAATATATTATGACATCTATATTTTTTTTTTCTATTTTTATCTTCTCCATATCCTCTAGTGGTTTCTAAATAAAAAGAGAGTACAAAATTAACAATTTAATCAAACAATATATGAGAATAATAAAAATAAACAACGACTATATATCCTTAAAATAGTAGATACATTCATCCCACAGAAAATATGACATATATATATATATATTTTTTTTTTTTTATTTTCCTTATATATTTTTTTCTTAGTTTATTTTTGATTTATTTGTTGTGTGAGCCTTTGTTCTCTCACATAGACCCAGGAAATGAGAGATGGTGCACGTGGATCCAACGTTTTCCAAACAAAAGAAAACATTCGAGTTTGATACTGTGGTAAACAGTATTATGAACGTGCATGTCCATCTACTTTGTTTGTCTTTTCTAAGAAAATAAAAAAAGGAGAAAACAACACGTGAGTGTAGCAAATGAGTGGTGTAGAAAGAGAAGTTTTATTATTTCCTCGAATACCGAATACTTCACACTATGGTTCAAGTTTCCATCAACTTGTCTCTGTCATATTACAACATTAATATTCTTAAATAGTATCACATGCTATGATATTAATAAGGATTTTCCTTATTTTCACAAATTTAACCTTCAATACAAAATTGTTGATTTCAAAATATAATACAATTATATCTTACAAAATCTAAAATTTATTATAATATAATCCCTGATTTGGTAATCAAGGATTTTTATTATTGCATTATATCTTCTAAAATTTATTTCTATCTATTTAGGGGAGTAAAATTAATCTTTATGTATTACATTTATATTATAAATAAATTATTGTCAATATTATATGACAGAAGGGCTGGAAAAACAGTCGTTCTAGGTAACTGCAAAAATGGAATTTCTATGCAATGTATTTACTGTATATAAAATAAAAAATTAATATTAAATTAATATAAATTTAGTAAAAATGGTAATAAAATATTAACACAATAAATGATGATAAATAGGATTTAAATAATTATTATTTTAACTATACCGTTTTACTTTAATGCATATTTTAGTAATAATAAATATAATTAAAACATTTAAACTAATATTTTTCAAATTGTATGAATTATTATCAAAACTTTTAATAAAATTTATGATTAAAATTCAAATCATGATAAATGGTTTAACGATGTTAAAGTTTTTCTTTTACAAATTTATTTTCGAAAATTTTTTCTTCTCTTTCTTTTTAATGCATATTTTTTCTTACCAACTTTTTTTTTCATATTCTTAATTTTTTTACTATAATTACAAATTTACTAATAAAATCCTTTAATATTAACTTATTTTTTCATAAATTTCTCTACATTACCATTTTTATTTTTAAAAATTAATATTAAAAATAAATAAATTGCTAAATACATTAAAAATTATTAAATAAAAACTAATAATTTTTAAAAAAATTTTAAAACAGTATCTAATTTAGGTAATATAATAACTAATTATTTTTATCTCTAAAATTATTTTATTTAATAATTTTCGTATAGAAAAGCATTTTAAAATTAAAATGTATGAAATTTAAACTCATCAAACATTATAATTACAATTTTTGAAACAACGTAGTAAGATACGTGGACTTTAACTCATATTATATTATTTGAGATAACATCAATAGTTAATTTTTTTTTCTCCTGATACTTTTTTGCAGCAAGAAACATAATGTATTATAATTTTTTGGATACAAACTCCCTTTAAATTTTATTTTATTTTAGACCTGCACTTTTTCAATTGTACTGATTTTTTCATGAAATTTTTATATATTTTATTTTATTATTTATCATCACTTTCCGGTGAGAAATTTTGTGAGAAAATATAATTAAAAAGACCAAAAACAATAACCTTAGAAAATTACAAAACTACAAAAAATTAAAAACACTGCACTGCCACTATAGGATTTATTTTAGTTTAGTTTAATTTTATATGGTAAGAAAAATTGTGGTATAAATTCTTTTACAACGAGTTCTTCGGTTTTCTTTTTCTTTAAAAACAAGATATGATCTTAGTTGTTTTGCTGAAATATAAAAGTAAGTATTGACTTGGTGAATCTTCCAAATTATGTCCAAGGTGATTGTTTTAGTTTATACAATCATTTGCATACTTTTTTTTTCTGTGCATTCGAGATCTTATGTACTTTTGGTAGTTTCATATAAATTTCTTCTAACTATTTTAAAAAGAAATTTTCATATGTAAGAACCAATCAAGGTTTAAAACTTGTTATAACTTGAATTTGTGTTTTATACTGAGTGTTAATCATTTTGCAGAATTTCTAAAAATAGTCATTCAACTTCATTTTCATACTTCATCGAATATAATCAAGTCATTTAAGTACAATCATCAATAAGGGTTACAAATTATATTGTAACCTTAGATGAATCTCATACATATTTAAAATTAAAAACAAATAAAGTGCTTCAACTCTTTACAAACTCACAATAATACAAAGTTGAAGTCTTTATTTAATGAAATACATTTGGAAATAATTTCTTTATATAACCAAAATATTCATGTCCTAAATGGTTATGACATAACCAAATATTTTCACATTTTCTCACTTTTTGAGACCCTTTGGTTGCTTACATTTGACCAAGTATCTTTGAATATTTTTCTATCAAATCAAAGTAATACAATCTTCCTCACCTAATACTACAACCAATTGTCTTCATCATTTGAATGACATTAAAGGCACAAGAGTCAAGCCTAACAATTACAACATATAATAAAGCTTTTGTTATTTGAGAGATTTACAATATGTTATATTTTAAAGAAGAAACAAGAAGATCAATTATTCATGCATTATTCTAAAAACTATGTGTTTCTCATGTCCTTATCATTAGAATCATCACTGCCTCCAATTATAGCAAACATCATAGATTAACATTCTTCTAAATTATAAATCATATATTATGTTTTCAATGTTGTTTGTTCAACTATGTCATAACCTTCTTCTAAATTAGGTGTCACTTCCTTACACTAATTTTTCTCACGAACTTACTCAAAATCATCATCTAATCCAAAAAGGAATATACTCATTCTTATTTATTTTTTAATTAACTTATGAGATCACTTCCATCATTAAGATCTTTCATGACTACTTTATCATAATGATTCAATTTTCTAAAAATCTCAATCAACTATCCATAATTTTAAGTTAAGGTTATATTATTTATAGTTCATCAATCATAAAAGTTTTTAACAAAACATTCCAAATATAGAGTGAAATTGGTAAGTGAATATACCTTTTCATTCATGACTTCATGAACATCAAGAACCATCTTTTCACTTTTTGATTTTTAACATACAATTTTTTCCACTAAAAAAAAATATGAAATAAAAATCAATTTTAGACAAAAAAATATTTAGTTGTTATAGTAACTAAATTAGAGACATTTTAGAAACTATTTTTTTATTTATTTATAAATTAGTTTATATTATTGTTATATAATTTTTAAATTGATATCTAATTAGCAACCAAAGTTTTAATTACCAATTATTTAAATTCTAAATTTAGTAACAAAAACTTTGATAGTTAATTAGATACTAATTTAACAATAATAGAAACTAATTTAGAAACCATTTAACAATAATAAAAACTAATTTGAAAACCAAAATTTTGTTTAGTATTTAAAATAGTATCTAATTTAGTCACTGTAATAACTAATTATTTTTTGTCTCTAAAATTGATTTTTATTTCATGATTTTTTTTATTATTCATATCTCTCATTTTGGAAGCTTTACTTACCCAAAAATATAAATATAAATATAAGATATTTTTTCCCTCGTACAACCAGCCATTCCATTAGTTGTGACTATTCATTTAGGATTATATATATATATATATATATATATATATATATATATATATATATATATTCAAATTATTTTATTTTTTTTCTCTCTAACTAAATTCTCTAAAAATAAAAAAAAAAAAAAATATAAATATATATATATATATATATATATATATTTATTTTTATTTTCAAAATTACTTTTGAGAGTAATGTTTTTGTAAGATTTAATATTTAACTATCACATACTTAAAAAT
>Ga0123342_1000635_pt1 | contig 56438 bp, 25 predicted proteins | sample Turbeawhitnodule_FD_89960 | JGI IMG/M metagenome (GOLD analysis project Ga0123342, IMG submission 89960) | Root nodule microbial communities of legume samples collected from Mexico - Turtle bean Mexico white nodule | ecosystem: Host-associated > Plants > Roots > Nodule | place: Mexico: Nepantla...
TTCTTCCAGCTGGATCTTCGGCTTGGACACGATGGGGGGAGTACCTGCGAAGACACTCCGACGATCAAGTCAGACCGAGAGCTAAGTACCAGAAGAGTGGGGAGTGAATAGTTACCTTGGGTGTTGTGCCTCTTCTACTATTTATACTGCTCTGGATGGGCTATGGCTGTTATGGGCCTGCTTTAGGGTCCAAATGGAGGCCCATTTGTGCCTTAACCGTGCTTATCTTCTGAGTTGGTTCGTTTATGCTTAATTACGTGTTTAGCTTGACATCTTGTCGTCTAGTCGACCTTGTCGTCTGACCGGCCTTTCGGCCATCTGGTAGTACATTTACTAAATTAGAGATGATAATAAAAAAATGACATTTTGAATTACGTTATACCTACTTACATCTAAATTTTAGATTATTACAAAATATTCACTAAGATAACTCTTACACAACTGACAAACCAAAATTTACTTTATCTCAATACTTAAAATGAAGAGTACTACTAAAAGTTATTTAACTTCTTCAATTAAATACCCGTCCTTATAACAAGCTAGGGATAATAAAATTTACTATCTAAACTAAGTTAAAAAGAATCATAAATTTATTACATTACATTGAAAATCCAAATTAATAGTCAAAGTTAGAATCACAATCTAATCTATCTTTAGGTTTAGAATTCAATATTTATGTTTCTTTACACATTTACTTAAAATTTTAGTCTTAAAATTAACCATTAAATACTAGTAAGGTTATTAACTTAAGAAAAACTACAATGTCTTAACTCATCAATCATCGGCCAAACTTCTCAATTCAAACAAAATAACAAATATTACTAATTAGATATTTACATCCTTTGCATGAAATTAACTCAACTTTATATAAAGTTAAATTATTAAATATAACATAAATTAAAATTTAGAACAAAAATAGCTCCCATTGAAGAGTACAATGGTTGAAGAAGATGATCAAACATAGCACCATAAGAGTTCCTTAAACACCTTAAATTTCAAATCTTAACCATCAAATACACCAAAATCAAGCTTAAATTTAAACCAAAAATTTGTATAACCATAAATCTAAAGTCATGCATAGTAGAGAGGAGAAGAAGATTAACCAAAACCAATTTTTGTGATGGATTTTTTTGCATAATTTAGTTTGAAAAATGAATGGTCATAAATAAAAACAATGGGGATTTAGGTTATGAAGTTTTGGAGAAACAAGAATGAGGAAGGAAGAAAAAAGAAGAAGAAGAAAATTATTTTGGTACAATTAAAAAGGAGTTTCCTAATCACCATTTACACCCTCCATTTTACAAAACTTATCTCCTTTCTATTTTTTTTTTCTAAAGTCGAAAGCAAAATTCAAACTTATTTTTTATTTTCCACACCCCTCAAATACTATTCTTACTTTTTAACTTAAGCATAACCTACCACCACCCTCTAATAAAAATCTAAAATTAATCTACATACATATTATACATATTTTAAATATATAATTAAATAGACTAAAACTTAGACACAAATAAATTTAAATTTTCTCTTTTTAATTTATTCACACATTTTATATTAGAGTACAAAAACGAGTCCTTATATCATACTATTTAGGATTTAACATCAAACAAACACTTTCAAAATATGGAAAGAAATAACATCTCTAATGCAATGATATTTACATACTGAATTCGGAATAAATTTTTTAGAGAATTAAGTTAATTTTTTTCACAATTTTTACATATATATATATATATATATATATTTCACTCTATTCTAGATAAGGGTGACAAAGTGGGGCGGGCTGTGCGGGCGGGTCCGCGATCCGCTGCAGAAAAACGCGGGGCGAGTTGCTTATTTCAACCCGCTGACCCGCTTAGGCCCACCCCGCATAACCCGCAGCTCGCGCGGGCCAAGTGCAGGACGGAGCGGGTTGGTCCGCATAACTTTAAAATGTATAACTTTTTTTCTACACCCCTATATTTTCTTCATCTAGTCTCATATTTTACATTCCAAAATTTTTAATAACATGTTATTACGCATGTTTCATAAAATTAATATTATGAAACCATTTACCTAATGCATTTAAATAAAAAAAATTCAAAATTTGTATTTAAAAAATATTTTTTTTAAAAATATTTCTTATGCGGGTTGGCCCACAGACCTGCGGGTCAACCCTTATGCGGGGCGGGTTAAAAAATCAGCCCGCAAATTTTATGCGGAACAGGCCAACCCGACCCGCTTTTTGTGGACCAAGTGCGGGGACCTATGGCCAGCCCACATTGCTACCCCTAATTCTAGAATTTAGTTTATTATAATACATATATCCCTCAACTTAGCGTTTTGTCTCTTTTTCAAAATGCGATGCTTATTGTCACTATCATTACATGGTTGAAATTGGAGTTTGATTGTTGTTGTTTTTTTGTTTAATAGTTTCATATTCCATTTTATCAAAAGTAAGTGACTTCAGTTATTCAGTTTGGTGCATGTGAAAAGACTAACTTTTTTTTGTCCCCTTCTTACAAAATGTTTGGATAGATTTTTTATTCAGAAAATATTTTTTATAAAATAATATTTATTTGATGGAGAAAGGGTGATCTTTATGATCAGTAAATTGTTATTATTCCTTTATAAGTAATTTCAGTTATTTGGCTTTATTCTTGCATGGAAAAATGATATCTTACTTTAGTTTTGATAGACAAAATATGGTTTTATACTCATAAAACAATTTTTATTAAAAAAAAATATTAAATAGAAATCAACTTAAAAAAATATATTATATTAACAACTAAAATAGATACTATGTTAAAGAAATTAAAAAAAATATTGATATTAAATTTTTTATTATTAATAAAAAATTTAAATTAATTTTTAAATTATTATTTAATTAATAATTATTTTATATTCTAAAGTTGATAACTAATTATTAATTACTCATTTAAAAACGAATTTATAACATTTATTAATAATAAAAATTACTTTATATTAATAATTTTTTAATCTATAAAATAATATTAATTGTTTTTTATCATTAAAATTGATTTATATTTAACAATTTCTTTATTATGTTTCATTTACTTAGAAGTATTATTAGGATTTGCTGAGTTAAATAGATAAATAGCTCAAATACTAAATGAAATCCAAATGACACATAGCACCAGTATATTTTAGTGGGTTTATAATAGAATAATAAATAAAGATATAGAAATATGAGTTTTAATATTTTAATTTTACAATAATAAAAGTTATGTTTGAAAAAAATGTATTTCTTTTATAAACAACAAAGTTAAAAAAATAAAAAAATCACCCTTCCATTTATGGGGTTAGTGCCAATACACATGTATCATTAGTTATAAAAAAATTATCCTAACAATTATTGATGAGTTTATTGATGACTTGTTATCAATTTGTTATTGAATTATTGCTCAATTTTATAATATATTTTACAAATTGACTTTGTATGACTAAGTTAAACATAAATTCAAATTAGTGTTTTTAAAGTTTATAAATGTATTATAAGAATGAGTGTCATTGAATGACTATAAAAATAGCTTTATACACTTGTGTGTATATTATTTATTCAAATATTTAATATTGATATGAATAATAATATTATTTAAAATGACATTCAATGAAAATATTATTACAACATCCATGCATATGAAACATTTAATATTAATATTGAATTAATATTAGAATTCAATGTTTTTTTTTATATTTTCATCCAAACACTATTAAAAGTTAAGAAACTTATCATAAGTTATTATTTGTGATAAGATGACATTGTAAACATAATAAATTAAAATAAAACCTTAATACGTTCAAAACCTATATAAAAAGTACATTATTCGAATGAATTTCATGCAATGAAAGTCATACTAATTATCCTCTCCTCTCCTCACTTTTTTTTTAAATGCATTTGTTTTACTTTTGCTTGTGAAACTATGTAGCAGAGACACTGATACTGACATTGATACGACACGGATATAAACATAAATATAGTATAATATAAACATAAATATAGTATAATATCTAAAATGTAGGACACAAGGATACAAAGCTATATATTATATAATTATGAATTATATAAATTGACGATAAATATTTGTGTGCACAAATATGTTGCAGATTATTTTTTAGAACAAAAAAATGTTTTTCATTACTGGTTCAAAATGATTTGTTTCTTATTTTTATAATCATAATAAAAATTTATATAATAAGTTTGACCTTTTAAAAAAATTAATGTATTTTTCTTTTTTAAAATTGTGTTAGAGCCGTACTAAAATTGTCAGAAATCCAACAAATAATTTTTGAACTATTTTTTATTTTGTATTTTAAGATTTAATCTCTTTCTAGAAAATTAAAAGTTTTGTGTTAAAACACACTTCATTTAAGCTAATTTTTGTAACAAATTCATTTAAGATACTTTTTCAATATGGAAAATTTTAATTAAACTAAATTGATTTAATTCTTTAGAACCTACCCTCTCAAGAAACCAACTTCATGCAGTTCCAAAAGCATCTTTTTACAAATAGATTTTGAAAAGGTAACTTTTACTTCCAAAGAGTCTATTTCCAATTATAGTTTGAAGATGATTTCATTTGATTAATGATTATTACCTTAAATTGATGGAATTAAGAAAGAACATGACAATTAAGACCATTCTATAATAATAGATGATTCTGAAACTAAAGGTTTGAATTATTTTTTTTCATGGACCAATTTCTAAAGTGACAAAAAAAGACTAAATCTGATTTTTTTTCCCTTGAAAGAGTAATACTTAAAATGTCATTTACTAAATACATAATTTAAGAATAAAATATGACTATCTTTTTAAAAATCAGAGTTTGAAGTTTTTAACCATTATCATGTCCAATAAGTTCACTAGAAATTTTAAAAAGACAAATTATATATGAAGACGGCAAATATAATAAAATGATTCAATATTTAGGAATATCTGTTTAAACAGTTCATGAAGAAAAATTGTAAAAAAATAATATATAAACACTATAATCAATAATACTATAAAAACCATTTCATCATCATTTTGTTCATCTATGTGTTGGTTTTTATACACATTTTTCTTCAACTTTTTCAATTCCCACTTGTGCATGATATAAATTATCAATGTATTAATATAGTGATTAAAAAACTTTTATTCACACTTTATAAGATTATTTATACGTCCCTCTATATAATATGAATTAATCTCTTAATGGATTCTTTATTACCATCACCAAAATGAATGGTAAAATACAGAAAAAATAAAAAATAAAATAAAAAATGCGTAATAGAATTTTCAAAATAAGAATAATTAATTAATTTATTTATTTTGCAATTATATTCTCCATTTCAAAATCATTCGAAAATTCATGGTAAAATTAGAGATATGTGAGAAACATGTGATGTTCATCATCCATGGTGAAAGAAAAATGGTTAAAAGGTGTGGCCAAAAGACAAATATTACGATCACAGAATCCCACATGAAGAATGAAGAATGAAGAACTCAACTTTGATTCATTTGGTGTCCATAAAATGGTTACCCACTGCAATGCTTCATAACAATTTCAGTTTCTTCAACTCCCACTCTTCCTTCTCTGCATGAACACAACACAAATTCTGAAAAAACACAAAACCCCCATTTTTTTACTAAGGAAATCCCTTCATCTCTGTCCTTTTTTTCTCACCGTTATTCTCACGTTTGCCGTTGTTGTTTTCCCCCAAACAAACTAACACGAACGCGCTTTCACTTCCTCTCTCTCTCTCTCTATATATATAACCGTTAAGGAAGAAAAGTATCATTGCTTGCCACTGTGTTCGACATTAAATTCCTTTGGAAGCTTCCATTTTGAGCATCTGGGCATCTCTTCTACCCGCTTTTCCTTCGATTACCCCATCTGGGTCGGTCCCATTTTGCTCACTTTGGTTCGTTCCTGTTTTCTCTGATTCAAGAAAATTGAACAATTGAGGTGTGAAATGATTATTGTTTTCGCTTTGATTCTCCTTGGGTTTATTCTTGGGGTGGTGGTGGTTGTGGCCGCGGAAGCTCTTGGGTTGTTGTGGGTGGTAAAACGGTTGGATAGAAGGATCAGCAGAGACCAAGCGAAAATCGCGTCAAAAACGCAGCTGGATGGTTCTCAAAGTGATTCCAATCAGCAGTTGCTAAAAAAGGAGGTGACTTTCTGGTTTCCAATGATATCTGTTTCTTTAGTTTTGTGTTTGGTTATTTTGGGGGGCTTAATTTGTTGATGTGTTCGGGTTTGGCTTTTTGTGTTCTTTCATCTTCAGGGTGTAGTTTGGGTTTTGGAGCCTGACAAGGTTTCAAAATTTTGGGTAGAGAAACAGTCAAAAGAACAGAAGAAGAAGAAAGATGTGATGGAGGTGACTCCGGTTAGGAAGTATGGGAAAATCAATGGACAGTCACTTGTGATCACAGATGCTGATGGCTTTCACACCGCCATTCAGCTTAAGGGGTGCTCAGTGGAAGCTGTTTCAGCTACAAGTCTTCCTTCAAAAAAATGGTAATTTGTAATGTTAAGTGGGAGGGAGCCACACATTTGTTTTCATCCACTGTGTGATCCATGTAGCCGACATCACCTAATTGGATACCAAGACTTTGCTGTCGTGATGGTGGTGTTGGTTTGGTTCCATTTGGGTTAACTGCCTGCATTATATGACTTCACTTCATTTTTTTTATCGGCATATGACTTCACTTCATGGTTGGTTACATTATGTTTTTGAAGTTCCCTTCTTTAGATAAGTGTGTTTATATGTTGCATGCAAACTGGGAGAAGATGTCATTTTGAGGGGAAGTAATTTACAATGTTACAGTTACAATTGTTCTCATGTTAGGAGTGTTTCTGGGTTGGGTTTGTACTAGTATGAGACTTGCTCAAGCCATTACCTTATTCTGAATAGTGGGAACTGGGTAGAAGCTGTAGTTGGTATAAAGTTTATTTAAAAACAAAGGTATAATACATGTCAAATCAGTGCTAGTGCATAATTTGCAGAAACATGATTGTGAAATAGACTATGTTAGATTCATAATTCCTCTTATACAACAATTTTTTTTATCCTTTCAGTGGGATACATATTGAAATGCCCATCATTTTGATTCAACATAGGATCACAGTTTAAAAAAATTATTTTGAACTTTTCCTGTTAATAAATTTAAAATGGAGAAGTCTCAATTCCTTTCTGCCCTGCATACATCCTAACATGTTATTTTTTAACACACTCTCATCTATTATCCGGAGTTTGTTGGAAATCACAATTTTTGTATGTCCCACATTTTATTTAATGTTTCTCTCTCCTATTTTTGGTTCTTAATAATTCTTAAAAATGATATGGTGTTTTGCTAGCACTCCTCTCCTGATGAAGTAACTTGTTATTTCTTGACTTATGGGTGTCTTACTTCAAAAGATAATGGATAGATATATTTTATATTCTTGCTTATTTACTGAAGAAATTAGGTGCTTCAATGTAATGACTCGTATAGGGCGAAAAAGTACCCCATCAAAGTGGAAGCCAAGACGTCTGTCATCTACCATCGAAGCAAGACTTTGTACATATATCTTGAGACTGCATGTGAAAAAGAAGCATGGTGTAAGGCCCTCCGTCTGGCTTCTTCTGATAAAAAAGAAAAGCACGAGTGGTTTGCCCAGTTGCAAGATGACTTTCGTAGTTATTTGACATCATTAGATACTGAATATCATTCTCATATGAAACCATCGGGAGGATCAATTGCTGATGCAATAGAAAGGGCCAGTAAGCCTGATGGGGGTTCTAAGGTTCGTCAATTTTTGAAAAAACTTACAAAAAAATCTTCCAAAGTTGGCGTGGAAAATAAATCAGCTTGGACTTCATTGTCAGGCCGTGAAGAAAGAAAGAGCACGGATAGGCTTCGCAGTTGTCAAGATGCAGTTTTAGCCACTGCTTTCATGAAATCTACTCCAGCAGCAAACCAACTAAAACTTCCCTTGTTAGAGAATGCTGCACCATCATCTTCAACCATATCTCGTTCAACAAGCCAGAGTCAATTCTCTGATGCGGACACAAATGAAAAGTTAGGTATTGACGAAGGAACATTGTGTTGGAATTTGTTGGTTTCCCGACTCTTCTTTGATGTAAAAGAAAATGTGCGAATAAAGAAATCCATCCAAGAAAGGATTCAGGTAACAAATGTTCCCTTATGATAATATTAATTTTGCATTTATGTACATATATATGTATGTGTGTGTATGTATGTGTGTAAGAGGGATGTTAAAGGTGTGTTGCTTTTTAGAATCATTAGATTAAAAGAATAAATTAAGCCCTTCTCACTTTTATATACACGCAGACACATGCTGAAACGTCATTCTGTTTTGGTCTCTGTTAGATAACTGTTGCTCTTTTCTATTATTTTTACAGAGGACATTGGGAAACATGAGAACTCCCAGTTATGTAGGGGAAGTAGTCTGTACAGAAATCAACATGGGAAATGTTCCACCCTGTATAATTCGAATGAGGGTTCTTCCAATGGAAATGAGTGAGGTGTGTGCCTTAGAAGTTGACATTGAATATTCTGGTGGTGCATTGTTAGAGATTGAAACAAGACTTGAAGTAGGAGAACTAGAGCTCGAAAGGGAAAGAGCAGAGGACTCAAATCCGGAATCAAGTAATGATGGGGCTGTCCCATCAGATTTTCTTGAAGGATTTGAATATTTGGGTGAGCAATTGAATCTTGCAGAAGGAATGAATGATTTACAAGAGCCAAAAGGAGATGGTGAGTGTATTATTCGTTAGTACATTGTCCTAACAAATGCAACTATTTGTGCAATTTCTATATGTAATGGTTTGGTGAAATTATACTGGATTTCTTTCCCCATAAAAATGGAATTAATGAGGACCATGGTAGTAGCTTTTGTTCAGATATAAAACCATTTATGGGCCTCTACCCTAAACCCTAAACCCTAAACTCTACAAAACATCTTTAGCTTTTAAAATAGTGTATCTTGGGCATGGTATTAAATCCTTTAAAATCAAATGATCAGGATTTCAATCCATGTCTTTCCTATTCATTATATTAAATTTTATTTCTTCACAAGATAAAGTGAGCTTTTGCTTGTGCATTGTCCACATCTCAAGTTCAAATGATGGCTCTTGTCTGGTTGGCATGTTTGAATACTAAACCATTCATGGGTCTCATTCTAATAACTTAGCTTTTAAAGACTGGGTTTTTGAAAGTTTTGGACATATCCTATAATGAAACTTCTTTTGACTGTTCTTGCACTACTGTTTCTACATCATCACTGAAGGAGGATATACTCTTAATCTTGTTTGGTTGCTTAATTAGATGTCCAATCAGTTAGTCATCTAAGGTCACATCACTTTATACGATAATCCATGCATATGTATTATACTTTAATTTGCATCTTGATATACAAGATATACAAGGTTGACGGAAGGTGCCTTCCAAATTCCTATAGTATCTCTACATTGTATCTATGGACTATGGTGTCTGCTTACAGTACTAAATCTTTTTTTATATTTTTAGGCGTAATGAAACAGTGGTTATTTTAATATTTTGTGTTTTCCTATAGGATATCCTATCAGCCCTTTCTAGTCCTTTTCTCCAAGGGATGATGAATTTCCAAAATTGATTTGTGTGTGGGTTGGGCGATGTTGAAGTTTTTATTGTATCTAGATATTGTTATATAAAGATCTTAGAATTTGGGTTCGGGTATAACTGAATTGCAAAAGTTAGCTCATGAGAATGGTTACCTTCCACTTACATATATTATTTTGGTCATATTGCTAGTCAATGTAGGATTTTCAATAAAAGCATTCATATTGAGAATTCTAGTCTGTGCTTTTCAGATGTGCCTAAGAGCTCTAAGCAGAGTACATCTTCCTCGTCTCAGGGATCAAGATGGAAGTCTATGTTAAATTCTGTTGCCAAGCATGTTTCACAGGTAGCACATTGTTATTATTCCCACTTCAAATTTTCAGTTGTTCTTTAATTATTAGGAGTCTGCTTCATTATTATGTAGTGTGGTTGTGCTTGTATGAGCTATGAAGTGTGGTTCTCTGTCCAGGGCTAAAGATATATATACTTTCTTTGTCTTTGTAGTTTAAGGATAGTTTAGCTAAATTCGTGTTTAGTTTCTCTTATCATGTTTATTTAATGCACAGTCTTGTTCTTTGGTTCTGTTCTGTTGATGGGCAATGGCTTCATTTTTAGGCAAGTTACAGTAAGCTGCTGAGGTTTTCCAAGCTCATGCTCAGATCCTTTTTCATATTATTACACTGGCCTTGCCTATTGTAATTCTGTCAGATAAATATCTTCTGTTTGTAAACTTTTTCTAGAAACATGATATGATATGCTTTTTTTCCATTAAAAATTAATCTCAAAGGAGATTTTGACTGATATGAAACTAGATGTGATGTCTGCATATGCTTTGTGAAACCCTGTTGAATTATTCTTTGCTCTACTTTTTTTTTGCTTTGGCTTACTCACAATAGCATATCTCTGCAAATCATGACTGTAGAAATTCGGACTGCATGGGTTCTTATCGAAAGTACTCTTTTTTGTCATCATGCATATAAAATTTATTATATGGTGAAATGTTATGAAAATAGCATGTTAGCATTAGTTTATAATTGTATAAGTTAGTGTTATGAAAATCCAGCGAGTCTCTAAACTGGAAAAAAGGGAGCCCAATAATCAATGTTCATTTGGATTTAACTAAAGTCAGTTCACATATTTAATTACAACAATTATAAATTTAATTCAATTCTGCTGAAAGCTTCAGCTTTTAGGAAAAGATACATAAATTATTTTTATATTAGAACCCTAATAACCCTGCAGCCCTGAAGGACAACGCACTGGCTCGCCTACCTTGTGGTAAAAATCCAACTTTTTATTAAATGGATTGTGCTAAAATTATTGTGCCAAAAATCTAAGCCTTTTAGGTAAAATATGAGATTTCTTTTTTCCATCTCTAACAATAAGCTATCAGGAGAAGAATGATGTGAATCTTGTCTTGGAGCATTTTCAAGCCAATTAGATGCACATCGAGACACATTTAAGTATTTAATAATGCATAGATGTTATTACTAATTTATATTTTATAATAATGCATAGATTTTATGCCATTTTATCTATTGTACACTTATAAATAGTTTAAGCTGTGTTATTCTCAAGTTAACGGATTATTCATTATGAAAAGGTTCCTCTCACCTTGGGAGTAAGGATAGCATCCCTCAAAGGGACATTGCGTTTGCAGATAAAGCCACCTCCCTCTGATCAACTGTGGTTTGGTTTCACATTTATGCCTGATATAGACTTCAGCTTGGAATCATTTGTTGGAGAACGCAAGATAACTAATTCACACATAGCTATGTTTATGGTCAATCGGCTCAAGGTATGCTAGTTCTCTACTCATTTAGTTATTACTGGATGTTGATGAAGAATTACTCTTTCCCTTCAGATGTTATTTGTGGGTTCCAAGCTTTATGTTGTTCATTTCCATGTTCTTGGTAAATCTTTGTACAAATAGATCATATGCACTTCCAGTATTGGTTACTAACTTACTATGTTCAAAGAGGAGAATTTCTTCGGGAGATAATATAAGGGCAAATTCTTTATGCTCTTTCTGTCAGTTTAGCCGACCTCCCTTTCAAGTGCCCATTTTTTTTTCTCTGGAGTGACTTCCATTCTGTCGGAGTATGTGGCCATAGAAATTTGGATTTGTTAGTATTTGTTTTTGATACACTTGGTTCTCTCTCTGTTTCTCAACAAATAACACTATCCACAGGTTTTAGTAAATAAATTATTCTGTGTAACCTACACTAATTCCGGATCAGTTAAATCCGTGAGTGGGCACCTACACTACACCTTTAGACCAATGTCTCAAATATCACAATTATTATGATCTCTTTTCGTGTTTTCTCTGTTGTAATCTATTGTAGTTCTCGATACAAAGGATTACAACATTTTCACTTGCAAACTTAATTTATGTTCTCTCCTGCAGGCAGCCATCCGGGATACTTTAGTGCTCCCAAATTGTGAAAGTATATGCATTTCATGGATGCTAGCTGAAAAGGATGATTGGGTTCCCAAGAGTGTTGCTCCGTTTATATGGATCCGCCACGAATCAGGAAACGAGACTTCAACCTCAGTTGATACCAATAATCAACCTTCTGGTGGATTGAAAGCTAACTCAAAGGCCTTAATTGATAGTCCAGATTTCAAACCACATAAACCACCTAAGTGTACCAAATCTAGTCAGGAACCAGCTAGGAAATCAGATTCTGTGGCGTTTCCACCAATTTCCTCTTGTGCATTAGCATTAAGGAGCAGCAAAAGTTCGGAAGAGCTGACAAGACCCTTTTTAGAGAATGCCAAATCACAAGAAACAAGAGATTTGCAAGAACCTGGAACTACTTTATCGCACAACGACAATACACATGAAGGCAATGAATTGGTGAAGATAGGGGATATTTCTGTGAGTGAATCACCTCCCAGAAACAAGGTGTTGGACAAACAGGATAGTTCAATTGAACAGGATGATTCAAGGCCAAGGAAAATTGGGAGAAAGGAAAGAATGCTTGATTTGAAAAAAAGGATGAGTGAGAAATTTGAAGAAAAGAAGCGGAACTTTGAAGAAAAGGGTAGGAACATTGTTGAGAAGATGCGAGGACCATGAGAAATATAGACAAAGTAAATGCCAGAATGCTTAGATATTTGTTACTGATTTTTTTACCATATCAGAAATTAGTGCCATTCAAAAATAAGAACGTGGGATATTAGGTATTGTTTCATTGATGAGTTGTATATTTTTAGGGGTTAGAAGATCAAAATGGAACTAGATATACACGTCACAGAAAATACTTTTATTGCATTCCACGGGAGTTCCACAACACTGACGTAATCCACTTGTAAATTTGCAAAGGCAAACAGGGTATGATAGAAGACACATTGAATTGTTGTGTACGAATTAATATTGTGACAGAAAAAAATATATACATTTATAGTTCTCATTTGAGAAATATTTCATTTCATTATTTTGCATACTTGAATTTCTATTAATCCCTTTCTTAACTAGCCATCTGGAAGTATCTTGGAACTATGAAGTGGAATGTAGAAAGTAGTTTGAACTACGAAGAGATCATTCCATACATCTTTGTCTTTAACTTTGCTCTTTGTAGCTGCTATTATCACGTGTAAGCAGGCAACCACTGCAAGTCTTGCCTCCTAACCGACTTCTCAAATGTTCTAATGATATCCCTTTTTAAGAAAATAAAACAGCAACGAAGACTTAAATGAATGAAGGCAATACTTTTACTGAGAATAATAAAGTAAGCAGGTGCTCAACAAAAAAAATTATGCAAAAAATGATTGTGATTTATTCAAGTAGGCTATCTTCCCCCAACCTGGAAGAATGATGCATTAATCCGGTAACTGAATGTAGTGTCTGGCAGAAAAGACAATAAAGGCATGGTGTTTTCAATTTACATCGTTCATCCTATGGTGAAGAAGTTGAATTACACGTGAAGTAGTATGAAACAGATTCATGAGTAAAAACTTTGTTAATCATTCGCTGATATTGCTTCTACTCTATAGCTACCTTCTTGAAGAACAAAGTTTAGATCTTCTAGTGTTTAATAAGCCAACCTGTTATCAATTTCCAGCAGCAAATGCATGATAGCTATCGCTGACCTCAACTTGGCTCCAGCCACATTCTTTAACCAATCCTTTACCATCTATCAAATTTCTCATCATATGCGCCTCCTTCCACTTGCCTGAAGAGGTATACAAGTTAGCCATCAAGACATAACTTCCGGAGCTTCCAGGAGCAATTTCCAATAACTTAACAGTTGCAAGCTCTCCCAACTCAACATTGCCATGAATCCTACAAGCACTAAGCAATGAACCCCAAGCTTGTGCTTGGACTGCAAGTGGCATTCCCTGAATTGCATCTAAAGCTAAGTCAAGCTGGCCAACTCGACCGAGAAGATCTATCAAACAGGTACAATGTTCTACTGTAGGAGCTATTCTAAAGTCCTTTTGCATACTTTTGAAGTACTTCAAGCCATCTTCTACCAATCCGGAATGGCTACAGGCCAGAAAAACACTAGTATAGACAATGGCATCTGGAATTATCCCTTCTTCAGTAGTCATTTTGTGGAAGAGGGTGATAGCCTCATTCCCCATCCCATGGATTGCATAACTATTTATCATGGAAGTCCAAACAGTTAAATCTTTATCCGTCACTCTTTCAAACACTTCTCTTGCTTTCTTGATGCTCCCACATTTAGAGTACATGTGTATGAGGGACGTTTGGACTTGTTGGTCTGATTCCAACCCGTTTAGGAAAACATACTCTTCAATCTCTTGTCCCATGCTCAGTGATCCCAAATCAGCACAAGCTGATAAAACAACTGCAAGGGTTGCTCCATTTGGTCTAATATCTGTCTTTACCATCCTTCTAAACAGATCCAGTGCTTCCGCTGGATGGCCTGAATGGGCATATCCTGCAATGATTGAGGTCCACGATAACATGCTCTTTTCAATGATCATATCAAATATCTTTTTAGCAAAGGTAAGGTTAACACATTTTGCATACATAGCAATAAGCAAATTTTCAATGGAATCCACTTCATCACACCCGCATTTAAGTACAAGAGAGTGAACAGATGAAGCTAACAAAAGCTCTCCTACTTGTATGCAACCAGAAATCAGATTTAGAAACACAACAAAGTCTATGCCAACACTTTGACGTTGCATTTGGTTAAATAAAGCAAATGCTTCCACAGCATGCCCAATTTTCACATAACCCCCTATCATAGTTGTCCAAGAAATTATTGACTTCTCATCCATCAAGTCAAAAACTTTCCTAGCTTCATCCATTATACAAAACTGCGCATACATAGCCATTAGTGAGTTACCCAGAGAGACCTCTGTATGCACAATCCCAAGTTTGATCAAGCAACAGTGTATCGACTCACCCTGCAAACGAAACTTGAAAGAATCCAACTCTGAATAACCCGACAAAATTGAAACGAACGTTGAAGCAGTTGGCTCAAAACCAAGAACCCACATTTCTTTCAAGAGGCTCAACGCCTGGTCCTTTGAAGACACGCGAGAGTAAGCCGAAACCATGGCATTCCACGAGACAACACTTCTCTGCGGCATTTCATCAAACACAAGGCGTGCAGATGCAACATGGGAGCATTTGGAGTACATATCAACAAGAGCAGTTTGAACAAAGGTATCTGCTTGGAACCCAAGTTTGAGGACATGCCCATGAAGCACAGTGCCATGTTGAACGGAAGCAAGGTTAGCACAGGCCTTGAGGAGCAAAGGGTAGGTGAGGTTGTTGCCATGGACACCAGAGTGTGCCATGGAAGAGTATATGTTTAAAGTTTGTGTGAAGAAGCCATTGTTGGTGGAATCTCGAATCATCAAGTTCCATAGGTAAAGTGGTCTTCGGAAGCTGGCAAGGGATGAAGGAAGCAATGGCATTTACTTCTTCTCAGTTTGAAGGCATCTTTGTTTCTCTTGTTTGGTGCTGCCAAAGAAGCTACCATGATGCCACTATCACTGTTCCAATTCTATGTTTTTGTTTTGTTTTGTTTACCATGTTGTCGAATTCAACCTTATAATTTTTTTATTGTATTAAAAATGAAATATAATAACTATTTACCCAAAAATGTTTGATAGTGATAGAAAGATAGTGTAAAAATCAATAATATTTTCACTATTCTTGAAAAAAAAAAACAAAGTATTAAAAAAATACCAAAGTGGTAAAAAAATTTAAAGCAAATTCTAACGAATTCATAACTAAACAGTGAGTTCCATTGTAATACATTTTTGTATGTAAACATTTACATGTAGAGTATAGTTTTTTCATAACCATTTCTAATTACAATAAGATTATAAGAAATTAGTTTGCCTAGATAAGAGTCAAATTTAAAGTAAATTAAAACGAGAAAAAAATTTACAAATTAATTTAAGCAAATAATTTCATTTCACTGATCAAGTGTTTATAAAGATAATTAATATTAGATAAAAAAAATAGTTAATTTTTTTAAGTACAACATTCAAATAAGTACGTGAGAGTATTACACGAAGATTCTATAATTTATTAAATTTTCTTTTATTGTTATATCATATTTTAATATTTTTTTTAATATCTTTAATTTTTTTTTACCTATTTCAATTTTATAGAGATAACTGATTATTGTATTATTCTTAGTATTTGTTTGATTACTGCTTAACTTTTTACTAAGTTTAAATTAAAAAGATTTAACATTAGAAATGGAACTAATAAATGCTTTATTACATGGTTCAACGTGAAAATTATACATAATGAAAATTATAAAAAATAAATTTAATGTAACACTAGTTCAAATTAAAAAATAAATAAAAATTAATTTAATTAATATATAATAGATCAAATTATATAAATAAAATGATTTGTTCAAATAAAAAATAGATAATTTTGAAAAATAAATAGAAGTACTAAAAAGTTTAAGTTTAATAAGGATTTAATTATTTAAAAAAATAAACTATACTTATATAATAATATATTTTTGTTTAGAAACACAAATCTCATTTATATAATAAAACTTATGTAATTATATCATTTTATATTTACAATCTAATTTATTAATTAATTTATCTAGTACTTCTAATATATATTGAGTTAAAGATGAAAGATGGTCTACCAACTAAAACATAAGTAAATTGTTTTATTATTTTATTACTATCTTAAAAAAAAAATCATATTTAACCCTTCACCAACAAAGATTTGTTTAGGATAGGTTCGAAAATGCCTCTAATATTATATTATGAAGTGAACTTTAAATCTAACTTAATCTTACAAAACTGACTTATAAAATGAGATTTGCATTCACTTATATACTATCAAATGCGTATTATGAAGTGAACTTTAAATCTAACTTAATCTTACAAAACTGGCTTATAAAATGATATCTGCATTCACTTATATACTATCAAATGCTCTAATCTCTAGTCGATGTGAAATCTCTAACGGTAAATCCTCTTTCTAATATCAAACATGTCAAATAATTATATTATTCTCCAATTGTGATAAAAGTTTGAGCTTAACCTCTTCATTCATATGTTTAAGACATTTTAAATAGGAAAGTATAAAAGCATGAAAGACACCACTGTCTAGATAATACTTAGAAAAATTAAATTGTTTGGAGAAACAAGCAAAACTAATATTAATGTCTGGTAATAATTGGCTCTGAAAAATGCTCATGTTGTAAACTTGATCTTTAGTAAAATTTGGAAGTTTTTAACAATAAAACTTAATTTTGATAGTGGAAGCGAATCAAAATAAATAAAAATAAATTCTATTTATTTTCTTGTGAAAAGGATCTTTATCTTTTAAAATAGTTTCTAAAGGAAAAAAAAAGGTATTTTGACAACAAATATATCTAAACAGGATGAGAAAAAATTATTAAAATATAGCTTGTTTCTTGCACAGATTTATTAATTAATATGTAAATGAGAGATTAAAAAAACCTTTAGTGGGATATAGTTCTATTTTAGCATCGATCATCTGTGTTGTGGCTTGCACTTTATGTATCCAGTTAATATCAGACATTTGTAACTTTGAATTCTAAAAAAAAGACCAACCATATAATATATATATATATATATATATATAATATTCTATAAACTTGCTCTTATTACCATATTTGATGTCAAACAAGCACTAGGATATGAAATGCCTCAATCACAGTGTATAATTTAATATTGAAACCTTGGAGAGATAGCAACTAATGTGTACTTTTTTTGTATTTTCTACTGATAGATAAATAAATTGTTCACTTCCTTTTCCTTCTATGGAACATCCAATCATTGTCAGTGCATTTATTTCTCTTGATTTCTGCTTTTACCTTTTTTTCTGCCTCAAGAAATAAACTACTTATTTATGAGTCAGAACATACATGTTACAAGCATGTGAATCTAATTCAGCAGATATTTCTCCGGAGACTGATGATTGTGTTGAATGCTGCAAAATTCAAAAACAAATAGTAAAATTCATAATTATTTTTAGATGATTGTAAGGAATGCAATGAGTTAAACTATGTAGCTCACCTTCCATAAATCTCTTGCATCAACTAAAGTTCCTGGCTTCAGGCCTATGTCAGACCATGATGCAGTAACTTTTGCTTTGGATGAACTTCTATTCCATAATATCACTGCTAACCTGTTATTACTGAGAGGACCTGCCCAAACCTGCAACACTTGCTTTCTTTTAAGAAGTTCTATTGAGTAATTTGACATACAAGAAAAATTGATATTAGTGCCAGAATAATTTGTGTAACTTTTGAAGAATATGTCACTGAAATTTCTGTGACCACAAAATTAGTAATCTGAAAAACGATTTTTGTCACTACATTTGGCCACAAACTCATTGAAGACTAGTGGTTTGGACTTTATGTGTATGTATCTATTAGTAGCTGCTTTGTTTTTATCTGTTAGAAAACATCAAAAACTATGTTGGTGGCAGCTTCAAATTATATGGACACATGGAGTAGCATTGTAAACTAAGAAGATGTCAACCTTATCATCAGTTTTAGTGCAAAAGAAGGTTGAAGATCCACGTCGACCAGAGATAAAGACTTTTTACATTAAATAAGTGAGTGTAAACCTCATCTTATAAGCCGGTTTTATAAGATTAATTTAGGTTTAAAGTTCACTTCTTAATATGGTATTAGAGTCATTTAGAAACTATCTTAACGAGTTTATTGAGCTTATCAGACTACCCATTATTGGACTGCTATCTATAGAGTTGAGTTAGGCTTTAAATCAATTTCTTTTTTAAAGAAACACACTGCACACACAAAAGCAAAGGAAGTTACCTCCAAATCATTATTACTTTTCACCTTCTTTCCTTGAACTCCAAGCTTGTCTGCAATACCCTAGGATGATTAGTTTTAAAAGCATTCCCTGTTTAAGAAAAGATAAGAATGTTAGTTTGGTATTTCCATACCTTGGTTTACTGCAATGACTTCTTCATTGCTTAGCAATTCTTTTGTGGTGACATCCAGTGCTCTAATGTCACAACCAATCAATAAAGGAGCCTGGAAGTACAAAAAAAATGTAAATATGCAGAATACATTATTATATGCAAATGCCTAAATATGTTAATTTTTTGGTTTCATGTTACCTTAGCCAGTGCCCATATGCTGAAATGAGCACGATATTCTTCTGTTGTCATGCCTCCATTTCCAACTTCTAGCATGTCAGGGTCTGTAGACAAAAAATATCACAGTAAACAAAAATTGCACATGGACATAATTATATATTTATTTTGGTTGAAGAACTTGTATTTAGTCACCAAACAATCTAAGATTGATTCTATGTACAAAACTAGTGAGAGGTGAGGATTCTTACCATTCCATCCACCTGGTCCAGCATAAGAAGCCCATTCATCATTCAGATCTGCACGAGATATCATACTGTGGAGAAAATATACTAAGATTTTGATGTGGAAAATGAAAGAAAATGTATTCCTTGAAAGTGATACTCTTTCTAACTTAATTATCATGCAGAGAATGAAATTCCTCAGACTAGATTCATATTACATTGGCATTGAAGATAAATAGATTTGTATTGTATCATATCATGCATGCCTACCTTTCCCACTTATCTTCAATGTCTCCTGTTGTTCTCCAACTATTTCCCACACTTTTGGCCCAAGTTGCTGGATCTTCTGATCCCCTATGTTTGAGAAAGCAGTTAATACTTGTGAGTTCTTTGGCTTAGAGGAATAATAGAGTAGATGAAATGCAGCTACACTTTCTTCTAGCAGTATAAATTCCTCAAATGAGTAGTCAAGTTCATCAGCATAATGTTTGTGAAACATGATCACCAATTTTCTCACCATTCACACAAAGAGAAGAAAATTGGCCTTCCACTGTTTGCCAAAGCTTTACTCATTGGAGGGTACCTGTGTTACAAAATGTATCAATCCCTGAATTCTAGAGGTATATGTGTATTTGAAGGTCACAAATACCTTTCTTTGGGGCTTATGTTCTTATTCTCACAATTATCATACTTCAAGTAGTCAATCCCCTAAAGTAACATTGAAATAGGTCTTAATAGAACTACATAGGACAGAGGTTGATATAAATGCAAAATGACTATGAAATGAATGGATGTTACCCAGGAAGCAAATGTTTTTGCATCTTGCTCTTCATGTCCTAGTGATCCAGGCATAGTTTTGCTGCATGTTTGAGTTCTGCAGAGAAATTGTGAGAGATTGAAAAAAGTTGAATCATCACAGATATGCAAAATTAAGAGTTTAATCTGTGATATACCCTGCATCCGAATAGATCCCCAACTTCAAACCTTTTTTATGAACATAATCAGCAAGAGCCTTCATTCCTGAAGGAAATGTTGAGGCTTTGGGAACCAAATTTCCCTGCCACCATTGTACATCAGCCAAATTAAATATCACAGAAACTGGATATTATACTGTGATATATGCAGTTCTATAGTGAAACACCAAGTATCAAACATGTCAAATTCATGATGAACCAACTATACTTAGTAGTTTCATGCACCTATATTCAAATTCAAACTTTGCAATCATCATGAAAATAGTGTCTAATGCAACTTTCTAATTGAAAATATCATACTAAATAGTATAATTACCTGTGAATCTCGATTAAGCTCTCCCCAACAATCATCTAGACATTTGAAAAAGAGTTCTACATTATTTTGTGTTATGAAAAAATGTGCCATAATTTTGTACTGCTATTGATGGAAGTAGTAATTTTCATAATACAAAATGTGCTACCTATGTTGATATATTGGTAACCAAGAGCAGCAAGGCCAGTTGACACCATAGCATCAGCTGCAAAAAAAAATCAAGAGATGTCACAGAACATATATTAACAAGAATGTTTCTATTAAATTCAAAGTTCATGCAGAAATAGTTAAGTACCTGTTTCTCGAATTAAGTCTTCATTAATATTGCAGGAAAAATGGTTCCAGCTATTCCATCTGAATTTTATGGTTAGTAATTTATCACTGTACATTTGCTTTTATATATTTGCAAAAATTCATCACTAATGAAATCATAGAAATTATTTTAATTATATGTTTTTTTATTCATAAATGTATATAAAATGTTAAATTCTCATTTCTTGCTGGCTTTAGTCAAATACAGGTTGTGTTTTCTTATAATATAATGAAAACTAATAAAAAAGTAATATATGAAATAAACATTATTGAAGTAATTGTGACAAAATTTGGCCTAAAGTTCAAGATAAGATCAGTTAGAAAAGTCATTCAATAATAACAAAAAAAAGATCATTAACTTTCTATTGGCCTACCCTAACCATAAGAAGAAGTGGTTGGAGGGTCAATTGAAAACTGAGTTATGAGTTGAAAGCTCAATCAAAGTAAGAGGAAAGATAGTGGATTAGAACCAAATAATGGTTAGATGGGGACACTCAAAAAGCTTGTGACATCTTTTTTTTATAACTCCATCTAAAATCTCATATTTCTTAAAATACTCTTTATTATATTGATGTTTCTATTTTAGAATGGATGATTAAAAAAAATATAGATTATAGAGTTCATGTATTTTTGGGTTTGGAAATACCTTTCTCCAGATTCTATAATTCATAATGTATTTTTTTTATTATTATAGAATATGAAATGTATTTTTCTGAAGAAAAAAATATTTTTAATTGTAGAATTTAATAGATATATTTTTGGATCCATAAATATATTCGGTAGAATCTGAAAGGTATTTTCAAATCTAGAAATATCCTATGAATTCTACAATCCAAAATGTGTAAATAAATAAAAAATACATTTTGAATTGTAGAATCCAGAGAAATTTCTAAATCCATAAATATCTTCCATATTTACAATCTTTTAATAAAATGTGTAAATAAAAAAAATAAAAAAAATTGAATTGTAGAATCTAGAAGAAATTTCTAAATCCACAAATACCTTTTTTTTACAATCTTTTAATTTTTAAAGACAAAATGGTTTTTTTTCTATCCTAAGTGAAGGAAGAAAACGCCCTAATTTATGTTAATGGTTACATGCGATATGCATTATTGGTTGATGATTGATGAAAGCTAATAATAAAGATGGAAGAAGAACCTAGGACTTTTTTTTTTTATTTACAAAAATTAACATAGGTTAAGAAATTTAAACAACTCACCCACCTAAAATATTTATATTCCCTATTAGGGGCCTTTGGTAAAACAATGAAAAGCTATAGTAACTCTTCTCCTTAACATTTTGTGCAATTCATCAATAAAGTCACCAAATGTCCTTTTCATTGTGCCAAGTGCCATAATTCCAAAATTCCACAAACCCCAAACAAGAATCATAGTTGAAGCTTTAACCAATTACAAGACAAATCATGACACCACCATGGATATGCCTTGGAGCACTCACATCATCTTCTTAGTGGCTGGACTTGACGGTGCCACCATAAATTATCCATTGATATGTATCAAGAATCAGATCACGATAAGACATAATAATTCATTTTTTTTATTGAAATTTGTGTTTTCAACTCCATACATGACAGAAGAATTTGTCTGTCATTTTAAAGACCCTTTTGATCTAATTTCCACCATCACCCCCAAAATGTTCAAACTGATCATGGAGCAATGAACATTATCTCAGCAAACACCTATAAAGATTAATAAAGCAAAACTCTAACTTTGATTGAAAATGATATTATCCCACAAAAAGACAATGCATGTGAATCAATTAAACTTGCACACACATGGGAAATAGTGTTTCAATTATTTGAGCATGTTAGTTAGATGCAAAAGCTAAAGGGACAGGGTTCACAAGGAATGGTAGAAACCAGCAAAGTTTGGTGAGAAAAGTGAAGAAAAAGAAGCTTACCCCATTGGAGGTGTTTGGCCAAGTCCATTCCCAACCAAGTTTCTTCTATGATCAACCTCTCTAGACATCATCATCATCATCATCACTCCTCTTGTTCTATTCATCAACAATCTAGCAGATGAAAATCTTGCAGAGTTCAACATCAGAAGGAAGCACAAGGCAAGTTTTCCCACCATGGATAACTTCAATCTCCGACTTGAAGATGAGTATTGAATTGCCATGTAGTAAAGTATACACTATATGAACATAAAAATGTGTAAAGTTTTTATCTTTATTATATGGGGTGGTAGAATATATTGAAGGTTCAAAAGGGATTTGAAAGGAAGGAAGAAGAAAATGAAAGTTGGGAAGAGGAAGGAGCTAAGGTAGCATGAGTATTGAGCAAACTTAGAAGAGTAACTTGCAATTTAAAGAGCAATAAGTAGTGCAAGTGAGGGTTGGTTCAATGGACCAGCTTTCTCTACTTTTCAAAAATAATATTATCATATTGAAAAATATTGTTGGATTATTAAAATAAAATTGAAATTCAATTCCTAATTAATAAAGTAACAAAAATATTAGAAAAATGATTTTTTCACACCCATTTTTTCTTTGCTTTAGATTACACATTCTTTTAAGTGTTGAATTAGGAATATTTTTGTAAAATAATAAAGTATAAGATGGGGGTCATTTAGAATATTTAGTGTCAAATTATCACTACACAAAATCTTAATAACTAACTGTTAGATACCAATAAAAAATAATTTTTATTAATAATAAAATTATTTTATTTATAAAAAAATATAATTTATAAGACAATTTTTAATTTAGTCAAATAATAATTAATTATTTTAGTTTTTAAAATTAAATTTTATTTAATTATTTTTTTATAGTGACAGATGTATATATAAAAAAATTGTTAAAAGAATAGGTTTTAGTAACTTTAATATAAATATTAAACATTAAAATTAAATTTAGTTTAAATATATTATTTTGTCTCTCATTCTCAAAATTATAAATAAAATTGTAATTTCTATGTAACATATAAATAAGTATTATTAATATTTTCAAATCCACATGATTATAGAAAATTTACCTATCTAATTAAACTCGTAGACTTTGAAACAAAACTTTCAGAAAAAAAGTATACAAACAATTAACTGAAATAAATAAATAATTTAATTTGGTAATTTTTTGTTTAATGAATTATAATTTATATCCTAATAAATTAAAGAAAAGGAAATATTTTTTAAAAATACTGATAAGTTTTTCATTTTCTCAAATTATTCTTTAGTTGAAACATCTGGTACATTTATCCACAAAGTTTTGATAGATCAATTACAAACTTTAAAAAAATTATTTATTTATTTTAAAAAAAAAGTTATCCATTTTTTAAAATAAAGCTTAAAAACTGGCCCACTTAACCACCATTCTCAATTTGCTTTGCTGTATCCTATATGTATTCTGAATATAGATGAACACAAGAAATCATATCACTTCAAATCAAATAATTAAAAACACAACTTCGTGACAAAATGGCTCAAATTGAAAATTCACTTTTATATAAAAAGGATATAACATTTAATATAAATTATTTTACCTTTTATTAAATTAAATAGTTTATTGTGTGAAAAATACATATTCAACTTACAATTAATCACTCTTTTTCTATAAATATATTTATTTATTATACTTTTTCCAATTATATTCTTTTAATACGGAAACTCGTATTTTTGAGCTATTATAAAAATAATGACACTATCGGTAGATCCCTGGACTTTTTCATGTCTTGTATGATTGAAACAACAAATAAATGTTAATTTTGTACATAAATTTTAACTGCCAGGAATGAAAATTGAGGATTTATATATGAGGCTCAAATACTCCTCTTAAATGGTGTGTTCATGTTGGATATATGTATCATACATTGATATTCGTAAAACACGTTCAAAAAATATTTGTTGGATTTCTGACAATTTTAGTAGTTCTAATATAATTTTAAAAATTAGAAATACATTAATATTTTAAAAACTCAAATTTATTATATAAATTTTTATTATGATTATAAAAATAAGAAACAAATTATTTTGAACCAGTCATAAAAAAATATATTTTTGTTAAAAAAAATCTAAAACATACTTATGCACATAAATCTTTATTATTAATTTATACAATTCATAATTATATAATATATATATCCTTATCCTTATATTTCTTAATTTTAAAAATGTTACGTACTTCAGTATATTTTATATATATAAATTGTTAAAGATTGTATATAAATAAATAAAATAAACTTTCTCTTATAAATTTATATTAGATTAAACTTAAATGTAAATATTAACAAGGTATGTTTCTGAATTGATGTCCTTGACCTCATGCTTTAATTTGTTTTTTTAATTTATTATTCAAGTTAAACTTATTTTTATTTGTTAATTTACGGGTTGCATTTGTTTCTTTTGTGATTACACTTTGTTTCCTTTAACTTTACATTAAAATATTTTTCCATCATTCTAAAAACACAAAATTATTAAATAAAAACTATTTTTAAAAACAAAAAAATAATTAATCATGATTAAATTAAATATTTTTATAAACTAAAAAATATTATTATTTAAAATAATTTTTAAATTTATAAATTACTTTCTAAATTGATATTTAATTAATTATTGACTATTTTAGATTTTAGTATTGATAACTAAATCTTAATGACTAATTAAATATCAATTAGTTAATTTACATACCAATTTAAAAACTAATTTATAAATTTTAAAAAAATAATTTAAATATGACTAATTTTTTATTTTTAAAATAATATTTAATTTAGTTAATATAGTGATTAATTATTTTTTGTCTTTAAAATTAATTTTTGTTTAATAATTTTATTGTAATAATGTGTTTCTTTAAAAAAATTGGTATCTTTAATTTCTAAAATTTAGGTTAAAAAAAAAAATCAATTTCACTATGGATTGAAGATTATTAGGTACGGTTCTAACCGAGGGCAATTTAATTGAAGAAAATTGGGAAGTTCTTTTAATTAAATTAGCAACTATAAGGTTTTTCAATTTAGCTGAAGACAAGAATTACTAAACTTACAAAAAAACAGTTAATTTTACTAAGGTGAAAATAATTAAACTTTACTTGTATATAACTATTAGAATATTTCTTTTGATAATGAAAATACAAAAATTAAACTTGACTTTTTATAACTATTAAAATATTTCTTTAGATAATGAAAATACAAAAATAAACATTATTATTTTTATAGAATTTTTATTATATTTTTCATAAAACATAATTTTGATGGAAGTGTTAAATCTATTTAAAAAAAGAAAAATAATAGATTAACATGAACACACCAACATAAAAAAAAATCAATCATTCAAACCTTTTATATTAATTAAAGTATTGATATAGTAATTTGTATGTCCATTTCTTTCTAAATATAAAGAAATGATGTTTTATATGATAATATGGTCATAACTAATATAGAAAATTATATTTTAAATTGTTAGCTTTATTTATTTTCTTTCCTGCTAAAAAAATCGTGCTTATTTATATAATTTTAAAGAGACTTGTTATACAAGATTAAACATATAAATATTTGATATATATGTATACATAAAGTTCAAGACAATTCTCTTTAAGACATAATTAAATATTAAACAAAAAATGTATTTTACAAAAATTTTAATTTTTTATTTTATTTTGAAGAATGAACTCTTTTGTTAAATTCAACTTTCTTTAAAGAAGGTAGCAAATTAATGTTTCCTTGAAGAATATAGCAAATTAATGTGATATCATTGATATTTTTACTTTATAATATTTTTTTATGGATAAAAAATAAATAAAAAGGAAATACTTAGAATGCTCAAACCCGTATACCTTTATAATAATAGTATATTAAAGAAAAGAGAGAGAAAAAGGTTTAATAATATAAGAATGTGAATTTATAAACATATGAAACTAAATTGCATCCACCATTCATGTTGAAATGTTTTACCTACTATCACATCTAAAATATATAATAAAATATGCATACGAGGCTTATATTTATTTTCTTTCTCTCATATTTTATATAAATAGTTTTGTCTCATATACTAAGAAGGCCGTTTCTTCCTGCACCCCTACATTTTTCTTCTTGCATCTTCATAATGTTATGCAAAGACCAAACTATTCTATTATTTTTCAAAAACCCTAAAATGCACTTTAACGGTATTTTTTTTTTTTTCATTCCAGATTATGGAATCCAGAAATTTTTTGAATTGACACTTCCCATAAAATTTTGGATTCATCAATTCATAATTCAAAAATATGCATTTCACATTAAAAAATCATCATTCAAAAAAAGCATTTCGGATTCACTAATCCGTAACAGAAATATGCATTCCAGATTAAGAAATTCATAATTAAAAAAAAATCATTATGGATCCATCAATCCGTAATAGAATTAGGCTTTTGGATTAAGCAATCCAAAAATCAATAATTTATGCAAAATTTGCTTTTGGAACACCCCCTCATCCGGAAAAAAAATGATTCAGTTCCGGATTGATGAATCCGTAGTACACTCCCAGATCCTGATTTCCAGTAACCACGGTGTTCTTTTTCAAATAAAAAGTCAAAGCCAATTTCGGGATTTAGAAAATTGTAGGGGTGCAGGAAGAAAAATGTAGCGTGCAGGAAAAAGTACTATGATTTTTTTTTAAAAAAGTGGGTCCAATTCACAATAGTTTCAACACACGCCATAAAAATAAAGGGGCTTTTGCTTTCTGAACCCCATAATTACTAACTATACCTGAATACCAAGAGGAGAAACACTAAAATATCCTTCATCGTTGCACATTTTGCCGCTGCCGCCATCATCTACACCTTCATTTTTCATCTTTGTTGCACTCTTATGAGAGAAACAGAATTGTTTCGGAAAACTCGTTTTGGAAATTATGTTATGAAAAGTTTTATTTCAGTTTTGAAACACATCTTATATATTGTTGAAAATTTATTCAGGAAAGTTTGTTCTAAAAATTATATTTTAAAAAACTTCTTCTACATTGTATTTTATATATTTTGAAAAACTTATGGTAAAAGATCTCCGGATCATGTAATCCAAAAGTTACATTTATAAAAGATAAAAGGCTCATTTTAAAGTTATGGAGGTGAAGTTAGAAATTATGGAGGTTCTTGTTATTGGGCAACAAATTCTCAAGCCCAGATAAAGAAATACTACAAGTGAGAGAGAAAGTTGGTAACAAATGTGAGAGTTTTTCTTTGCGCACCCCTTAAAATTTTGGTCACCTCTATTTATTTTAAAATAAGTTTTCCATAAACATATTTTTTACATTATGAAAAGTTCATTCCAAAATGAATGAGGCACTAAAAGTTTATAGCATATAAAAAGAAAACCTTAAACTTGACATTCATTTGAGTTCCAAATCAAATATAACCTAGATTAGTTTCTTGCCAACTTTTTATAATGAATTATGAAATAAAAAACTTCATAGATATTATAAACTCATTCATCAATCTTAACACTGCCAACAACTGTTTGAAGTTAGTTGATCTAGGATACAATGAAATCTTTGTATCGGTTGACATACTTTTATATCTTTGCGCTTCTGCAAAAGACTCAGCTCCAACATCAAGAATCATGTCCTCCAATTGATCATCATCATCTTCACCATATACTACATCATACATGGTGCAACCCACATATTGTTCGGATATGGAAACACTTGGTAAATTTAATAATTCATCATGCCATGTCCAAGTTGTATAAGATCGAAGAAACCCATCACGTAAAAGGTGCTCCCTGATTTTGTTAACATCCAGTCTCCTTCCGTTCAAACAACTAACGCATAGATGACCACTATTATTAGCATTATGTTGCGCAAATTGTATAAATTCTTCTACTCCTCTTTCATACTCATCACTTATGCGAACAGAGTTAATCCAATTTCGATCCGTTATGTTCCGTAATGGTCATTTAGGTGCTCACTAATGAGCGTGAAATCTCATTTAGGTGCTCACTATTTATTTCTAAACCGATCACATCAAGAGTTTTATACAACTCTTGGAGTTGTCAAACCATAATTTTCCTTCCTTGTTAGCTTCCTCAATTTTGCAACTACTCAACACCGCCCATGAGCAAAAGTTCTTCACCTTTACGCTATCAAATATGTTGGCTAATCTGGCGAAGAAGACAAAGGATAGTGATGAGAGATATCTACTAAAATCATCGAAATTGAATGATTTACAAACCCTTTATGCACTTAGCCAATGTACGCAGGATTTGTCTAGTGATGATTATAGGAGCTGTTTGGAAGATATAATTAGAAATATCCCTTGGTATCTCTTGTAAAGCATGGGGGAAAGTGTTTTGTATTCGAGTTGCAATCTCAAATTTGAATTGTTCCAATTTTTCTAGGTTACTGACCAACCTTAACGGCCAATGTTCGGTGATCCTTCTCCATCATCCCATAATGGTAAAGGCTACAACTCAATGTTTTTTTTCTAATGTTTTATTAATCATGACCAGGCTACATTATAACATCTTTTTTATTTTTATCAGCAACATTATAACATCTTTAACACAAAATCTTAAAAAATTGAAATTGTAGGTATTATTTATTATAGCGTTGATATGTTAATAGTCCTATCTCAAAAATTAGGGTGTGGGTATTATTTATTAGAGTGTTGATAAGTTGACAATTTTATTTTAAAAAATTAAGTTGAGTATTGTCTATTAGAATGTTAATATGTTCACATGATCCTAGAGCCAGTGAGGACATCCATGACTTCCTATAATATTTTTTTGATCGCACGGGGCGATAATGTTTTTCTAGTCGCGCAGGGCGATAATAATTCTGATTTCACAGGATGATAATAATTTTGCTCGCATGGGGAGATAATAATTCTAATCACATAGGGTGATAATATTTTTCTAGTCAAGCGGGGCGATAATAATTTACTCTAGTCGTGCGAGGTGATAATAATTCTGATCGCACAAGGCGATAATATTTCTGATTGCACTGGGCGATAATAATTCTAATCGCAAGTGGCGATAATAATTCTGATCGCACGGAGCAAGAATAATTATGGTCGCACAGAACCATTTATTATATATATATATATATATATATATATATATTTCAAAACCCATTACATCAAAAGTTGTATACAACTCTTGGAGTTCGGGATACTTAGTTGCTCTTAGATATCATGAAGTAAAGGATGGTGTGGTGAAGGAGAGGGAGATGCAGGTGTCTTGCCATCGAGTCAATCAAATGGCCAATGAAGAAGAAGTGAAGAGTAATGGTCTTATGAGGGGCTGAGTAGCTTTGTTAGCAGAGGAACTGTCTATGCAAGGTCTGACAAGGAAGAAGATCTGGAGGAAGGGTTGTCCTTATAGCTTATGTTGATTGAGTCAGGTCTGGAGCAAACGTAGCCTTGTGTATTGTGGCCATATGGAAGGTGAGTGCCTTGATTCTAAAGTGAATTGAAGCCAAATGAATGTCAACATCAAGAGGGAGGTTTCTAACTTTTGGTAGGTTTTGGTGTCTTAAAAGTAGCAGATTGTAAGTTTTTATATAGTTTTTCCGAGGCAGGGTGCTTGTTGGTGTATTATGCAGCAAACAACATTTTTCTTTTGCTTTTAGGGTGTCTCAATTGTTTGAAGAACTCTTAATCTAGTATTTGGTTTGTGTAAAAGGGTTAGGATACCCCTATTGTATCCCTTTTAATTTAATTTCATTTTTTGCTGATAAAAAAAAAAAAAAAAGCTCTTGGAGTTGTCAAACCATCATTTTCCTTCCTTATTAGCTTCCTCAGATTTGCAAATACTCAGGCACAACACATTTCTGACCCTACCTATCTATACCAGACTTACTCCCGGGGCAACACTACAGATGGCAACACCTTCCAATCCAATCTCAAGTTCGTACTCTCCTCCTTATCAAATAACTCCACCGACAACAACAGATTCTACAACAACACAGTCCCTCGATAAAACTCCTCGGAATCTGTCTTTGGAATTCTCAGCTTTGTCAATAATGTATCCAAAATGCAAACTGCCAATTATCTTCAGATTTCCTGTTGGCGAAGCAATCTATGATTTGGTACCGTTTGTTATTCCAACACCTCGTTCTTCTCTACTGTGTCCATCGGACCTAGGCTGACCGTGATCAACACTGTTAATATCTCAAACCCGGAAAGTTTCATACATTTATTTTTTCAGGTCATGAACGAAATTGCAAATGTTATTGTTGCTACATTTGATAAAAAAGTTTGCAACAACGGAAACAAATATTAATGGACTTCAAAGAGTTTATTGTCTTGCTCAGTGTACTACGGACCTGTCACCCAGTGATTGCAGAAGGTGTCTCCAGCACCGCCCCTGAGCTAAAGTTCTTCACCGTTACACTATCAAATATGTTGGCTAATCTCCTCGCACAGGACGATAATAATTCTGATCGCACAGGCTGATAATAATTCTGATCGCACGGGGCGATAATAATACTAATCGCACGAGGTGATAATATTTTTCTAATCGCACAGGGGGATAATATTTTTCTGATCGCATGTGCCAAGGTGTGGAGAATATTGAGAATGGGCTCTTCATGTGCCAAGGTGGTCTCCCATCTCGGTGGTCTCCCATCTCGGCTCTATGAAAAATGTGTCCTCAATGCAACCCACTTAATATCCTCAAAGTGCAATTCGTTTCAAGAGACTATAATTTGGTACAACCACTGCATGCTTCACTATTCCAATCGCTATTTCTTCTCCCAAGTGCAAAAAAGTCCATCTTTTCACATGTTGAACGCCATCGTTGTCTCCAGCACCACCCCTGAGCAAAAGTTCTTCACCTTTACACTATCAAAGATGTTGGCTAATCTGGTGAAGGAGACAAAGGATAGTGATGAGAGATATCTGATAAAATCGTCGAAATTGAATTTTTTACAAACCCTTTATGCACTTAGCCAATGTACGCAAGATTTGTTTAGTGATGATTGTAAGAGCTTTGTGGAAGATATAATTGGAAATATCCCTTGGTCTCTCTTGGGAAGCATGAGGGAAAGAGTTTTGTATCCCAGTTGCAATATAAAATTTGAATTGTTCCAATTTTTCTGGGTTCCTGACAAACCTCAACGGCCAACGTCCAATGATCCTTCTCCAGCATCCCATAATAGTAAATGCTACAACTCAATATTTTTTTCTAATGTATTTTAATCATGACTAGGCTACATTATACCATCCTTTTTTTGTTATGAGTAACATTATAACATCTTTAACACAAAATCTTAAAAAATTGAAATTGTAGGTATTATTTATTAAAGTGTTGATACTCTTATCTTAAAAAATTGTGTTGTGAGTATTATTTATTAGAGTCTTGATATGTTGACAATTTTATTTTAAAAAATTAAGTTGTGGGTAATATTTATCAGAATGTTAATATTTTAACATGATCCTAGAGCCAGTGAGGACATCCATGGCTAGTTGTAATATTTTTTTGATCGCATGGGGTGATAATGTTTTTATTGGTCCCGCAGGGTGATAATAATTATGATCGCACGGGATGATATATTTTTGCTCGCACAGTGCGATAACAATTATAATCGCATGGGGCGATAATAATTCTGATCACATAGGGCGATAATATTTTTTGGTCACGCGGGGTGATCATAATTTATTCTGGTCGCACGAAGTGATAGTAATTCTGATTGCACAGGGCGATAATATTTCTGATTGCACTAGGCGATAATAATTTTGATTGCATGTGGCGATAATAATTCCAATCGCACGAAGTGATAATATTTCCAATAGCACGGAGCGAGAATAATTTTGGTCGCACAAAACCATTTATTATATATATTTATTTCTAAACATATCACATCAAGAGTTGTATACAACTCTTGGAGTTGTCAAACCATCATTGTCCTTCCTTTTTAGCTTCCTTAATTTTGCAACTACTCTGGCACAACACATTTCTGACCTTATCTATCTATACCAGAGTTGCTCCCAAGGCAACACTATAGATGACAACACCTTCCAATCCAATCTCAAGACCCTACTCTCGTCCTTATCAAATAACGCCAACGACATCAACTGATTCTACAACAACACAGTCCCTCGATAAAACGAACTTTATATTTGGACTTTTCATGTGTAGGGGTGACGTTCCTTCTCAGCTTTGTTAACAACTAGTGCTAGTAACCCGTGCATCGCACAGGAAAGAAATATAGGGTATAATTATTTATGAAATATTATTACCATATTAATAAATAAATAAATAATTGTAATTTATGCAGGATTTAAAAACAGTTCTGACTCCCAAATATATTACAATAAACTTTCAATCAAATTATTTTCATAATGATAACCCAAAAGTGTTGCCATGTATGTTCATCATCTACCTCAAAAATAATTTTATCCTTCTCCTGAAGTGAGTGTTCCCTACAAAAGGCAGAGGAAAATCCTACACAACAATAAAAAGTTAAATATTTGCATTTGTGAAAAAAATACATTTTCATTTAATATATTTAATATATATATAAAACGAAAGTCTATTATATAAAAAAATACTAGATGACTTGTTTTGCACTGGGAAACAGTCATAGTTAGTGTAAAATACACAAGTACATGATACGTTAGTGAGCTTCGACTTCCAATCTCTAGAAAGAAATCTACGACAATATCTTCAGACAACGTATCCTCAACTATTGTTACATCAAAACAACTCTCTTCCACGTAACGGAATAGAATTTGATGAGATCCTTCTTTTAACGTGTACAGGTTATGCATTTCATCGTAGCCGTAAACGATCAAGGGATTGTGGAGGTCCATATTATAACTTACCTTGAATATATTTCCTCTTTGATCAACAAGGGTACATATAGGATTCAGTTCCGTACCAAATATTATTCCAAAGGTCCAGTCCACAAAAAATCATCCTACGATAATATAAGAATGATATGAGAATGCAGAAAAAGAATAGTTAACCCTAAAACCGAAAGAAAGAAAAAAACATATGGAGAAGTCCTTCGGAAACCATTTGGTTGACAATAAATATGAGAACATACCTTTGAATGATCTATGGTGATCTTGAATGTACCTAGTGTTTCCCTGCTTATGATTTTCGTTGGGTCTGCGTTGTTCATTTGGTTTGTTTAAAACTTAATGAAACACTCAAGTGGTTTACCAGATCAAAGTATATAGACAAGAGATGGAGATTATAGTTCAAAACCTTTTTAGAAATCCAAACTTATGGTGTGATTGTTGAAAGGTGTACAATTTATAAATAATAACTAATAAGTAATATTTAATAGTTTTTATGACAATAAAAGAAGGAAAAAAAATTTAATTTCTTGGTATTGAAATGATGAATGCAATTTTTTGGAAACGACAGTCATACTAAATAAATTGCTATTTTCCATTATGAATGAGAAGTATAGAGAACCATAGAAAAGAACATTGGGTAAATAATGAGTTTAAAATGCAAGATTTTGAAAAAGTCTTTAGGGCTTAGGTATACGTTTTACTGAGAAATGAGAAACTTTTATGAGACAACACATAAATCCAATCTAGCAGAGCATAGTGCATGCCTCAAAAATGCACCCTCATGAATAAATAAATCTTTTAGTGGTTAAATACCATTCACACATATCCAGTATCTAAAAAAAATAAACAAAATTTGAAATAAAGAGCGTGTGCATATTTGAACATACATGTGCACATCATAATAATATCATTTTAATATATATTTCTCATTTTTATGTATTTTGTTTCTATTTAATTATCATGTAATTAGAAAATTATCTATTTAATTTCAAATTAACAAAAAATATCTTTTATAATTGAAAAATTAAATTAATTTATTCTTAATTAGTTAGCATATACTTTTATTATGTAGTAGGAATATAAAAGTAGTATACTTTTCTAAATAATGGGTTTACTATATAACAATACTATTATACACATTTAATATAACAATATAAGTTATAGTAGTCTACCCAATGTTTTTGGAAATGACAGTCATACTAAATAAATTTATATTTTCCATTATGAATGAGAAGTATAGACAACCATAGAAAAGAACATTGGGTAAACATCAGGTTTAAAATGCAAGAGTTTCAAAAAGTTTTCAGGGGTTAGGTATACATTTTACTGTGAAATGAGAAACTTTTATAAGGCAATACATAAATCCAATCAAGTAGAGCATAGTGCATGTCTAAAAAATGTACCCTCATGAATAAATAAATCTTTTAGTGTAACATTGGTTTTTAAAAAAGTAAAATTGGTTTTTAATCATATTATATTGTAAAAATTATACTACTGTTTCAGCGAGATGGGTATTGAACTATTTTGTACATTTAGTACAACAACATCAGTGATTAAAATAATTCTATACAATATTATTGACTGATGAATCATAAAAACTACATTGAATTATAAAACATTTTTTTATGGCATAAAACACAATTCTAATAAAAATTAGGTTGTGCATAGTAAAAAACAACAATTTACACAATATAAATTGAATGTCACAATATGATTTACTGTAATTCAAGGTGTAACATATAATTGTGTTGCTTTCAATTATTGTCAAAAAATTTTAGTGTAAACAACATTTTTTGTCTTGTTTGTTACATTCCCATCTTCATCGACAATAAGAATTCTCAATCATTTCTTCGTTTTGACTCTAGAGATAGTTACATACAATTGTCCATGTGTGAAAACTGGACGTGGAAGATATAAACCAACTTTTTTCAATGATTGACCTTGGCTCTTATTGATTGTCATTGTAATAGATAAAGTTACTGGAAATTGTCTTCTTTGGAATTTAAAGGGCACACCTGCATCTGAAGGGATCAAAGCACATTCGATTCATCATTGGTGCTTCATCCCATATAATCAATTTTGTTTCAATTAAAACCCTGGCCCTATGACTTCCTTAAGCTATGTTGCAAGTCGAGTCTTCATTTATTAAAATAGGAATACAAAATCTGGTGTGGAGAATATTGTGAATGGGCTCTTCATGTGCCAAGGTGGTCTCCCATCTCGGCTCTGTGAAAAATGCGTCCTCAATGCAACCCACCTAATATCCTCAAAGTGCAATTCGTTTCAAGAGGTTGTAATTTGGTACAACCATTGCATGCTTCGCTATTCCAAGCGCTATTTCTTCTCCCAACTAGACAAAAATCCAACTTTTCAAATGTTGAACGTCATCGATGTCTCCAACACCGCCCTTGAGCAAAAAATTTTCACCTTTACACTATCAAATATGTTGGCTAATATGGCGAAGGAGATAAATGATAGTAATGTACGCAAGATTTGTCTAGTGATGATTCCAGGAGCTGTTTGGAAGATATAATTGGAAATATCCCTTGGTCTCTCTTGGGAAGCGTGGGGGGAAGAGTTTTGTATCCCAGTTGCAATCTCAAATTTGAGTTGTTCCAATTTTTATTGGTTCTTGATCAACCTCATCCCACAACGGTAAAGGCTACAACTCAATTTTTTTTTCTAATGTTTTTTAAGCATGACTAAGCTACATTATAACATCTTTTTTTTTTATCAACAACATTATAGCAACTTTAACACAAAATCTTAAAAAATTGAAATTGTAGGTATTATTTATTAAAGTGTTGATATGTTGATAGTCTTATCTTCAAATATTAGGTTGTGAGTATTATTTATTAGTGTTGATACATTGCAAAAATTATTTTTAAAAAAATAAGTTGTGGGTATTATTTATTAGAATGTTAATATGTTGAAAGAAAGAAAGTGGTTTAGATGTCTATGATGCATGCTAAACCTATGGGTACACCTTTTGAACATCACACGAAACTCTCAATTATCCAAGCTTCTAGTCTTGAAAGAGAATCTCACATATGCATATAAAGAAATTCAAGTGAAAGAGAAAGTTGGAAACAAATGTGAGAGTTTTTTTTTGCACACCCCTTAAAATTTTGGCCACCTCTATTTATTTTGAAATAAGCTTTCCATAAACATAATTTTTACATTATGAAAAGTTGATTATGAGTGTGTTGGAAAATGTGAGGTTTAGTTCCTTTCTTAGTTTTAAACTTCATTGATTCTTTAGGGTTACATAATGCAACTTTTTTTAATACATTTTATATATACGTGTATTATATGGACATAATATGCATTGTTCTGGATTCACAGAGAAAAATCAGATATCAAACAAAAGATAGTAATTTTATTACAATAGTTTTTTTTTTTTGTAAATTTCCATTTAGAGGCAGAAATTTTGAGAATTTCCCTGAATTGATTGATAAGAAAACAAGAAAGTTTCAATCTTTGTTCATGAGAGTTTTGAAAGGGAGAGATTCCTAATCTTAAGAAATTGAGAATCATAAGAATTAAGAGGTGAGTCCATAAAAATAAATCGAAAAGAAAGTTTTTTTGTTCAAAAAATCATGATTAATTAATTGGTTAAAATTAAATAAATGGTTTACTAATAACACTTAAACTCTACAACAACTTTACAAAAAATATAAGAATGGTAGCTTTTAAAGAACTGCTTTCCAGAAAAAAGTAGTGGACCAATTTAATATACTCCAATGAGGTTTTTTTCACGGATATGATGCAATTCGTTTCATGTATTATGGGTATGAGTAAAAGAAAATTATTACGTTATTGAAAAAAATTGTCTAATTAACACAATTTTATATGAAAAAAATTTGTCACATACATACGATTTCGGTTTAAATTTAATTCTTATAAAAGTTGTGTCATAATACGATTTTACTTAAATTTGTATAATAAATAAGTGTTGCATAGCTTATTAATTGAATTTAAATATTAAGTAAAATTGTGTATGGCCTACAATTCCAGTGTAAAAATGTTACTATTAAAATCGTATCACCATACCTGATTTCAGTATAAAAGTTATGCATCCACGACTTTGGTTTTTACTGAATTATTTAAAAAAAATTGTTTTATTTTAAAAAATAGAATAATTAATTAAATTATTAATATGAAAAATTTATAAAAAATTGGAATAATTAATTTGAATTAGTAAGAAAAATCTAATTAAAAGAACGACATTAAAACCCTAAACCTAAAACATAAAAGAAACATAATATATAAAAAAATGTCTTAAAAATACTAAAAAAAACCTATGATTGATTTTTTTATAAATTTTGTATCTCAATCTCCTTTTACTATTGGTCATGACACTACTTATCTTATTTTTTTCCACTCTCATTTTTAACATCTCTCCTTTATAGAAAATTATGACGATTTAAAATTTTTTCCTATAATATTTTATAAATTTCGTCACAAATTTTTAATATTTTATAAATTTAATTAATTATTCTATTTAAAATAAATAAATAATTTTGCTTTAAAATATTATAAAAAACTCAAGTTGTAATTTCGATACACAAATTTAGTATACACAACTTCGTATATATAAGTGACACAACTTTAATAATATTATTTTTATAGTAAAATCGTTAAATAATATTACTGAAATCATTTTTTCAATTTCATAATAATATTTTTACCCATATCCACGTTAAATCTCCAACAAAGGTAACCAATTATCCTAAATAATCACATCTTACACGTGACCATAAATTCATGATCAAATTGATTTTCTTCGCTTTTGAGTATATTTATAAAGTTTGTTTGACACTACTTTACACCTATTATTTTTAAAATAAAATATTATGTTATAATATAATAATAATTTATTTAATTGCGGTCCTGTTTTTGTGAGTTTATTATGATGTTTCGATTTTGGGTATTTTGTTCGATGTTTCGATTTTGGGTATTTTGTTCGATGTTTCCTATGTAGTTCTTCGTGTTCCAAAATTGAGCTTGGTTTTTCTATTCTGAGCTAATTGACGACTACCCTTTTGCCATTTGTTTACCTTGGCGAATTTGGATATCAAAGGGTTTTATTTATTTTTTTTCATATTTTTGGTCGGCATTTTGTGCCCATGGTGGTGAGGTTTAACCCTTCATGTCTCACCCTCTATCACAATCCTCACCACACTGCATATTTCTCTAAACAAGTGAGAGTTAGGGGCAGTTATGGGAAACACATGAAAAAGGGTGACCTTGGAAGGCCTCAGATAGTGCCTTCAGTTCTGAGGAACAGTAACAGTGAAGGGGTGAGTGTGTTTGTGGTGTCTGACTTGCACACTGACTATGCTGAGAATTTGAAGTGGGTGGAGTGCTTGCCCAGTGTGAAGAACAGGAATGATGTGCTTCTTGTGGCCGGTGATGTGGCTGAGACATATTCCATGTTTGTTGTGACAATGTCTCTTTTGAAAGAGAGGTTTGAACATGTCTTCTATGTTCCTGGAAACCATGATCTTTGGTGCCGCCGTGAGGGACAGAATTATGTAAGGTCGTTGTACTATGATTGCGAGGTTCAAGTTTGTGCATGATGTTTGATTGATAATCCTATTTGTTACAAATGAAAATTATTCTATGCCTCTATCTTACTAACTACAGAGACTTTTGGGATGAATGACTGGTTTTGTTGTCAGGCAAGGACGGTTGGTTCTTTATTTGTGACATTATTTACTTTGAAAGTGCGATCTTTTTCTCATGGTTCATGACCGTGCTTATACTTTGAGCACCATGGAGATATGTTACTTGCTTCAGGAGAAAACCGTGGCATAATTCTAAAGGGGATTGTTTTGCCAACTTAATTAGCTATGCAGCCATTATTTGAAAGTAGATGCTTTAGTTTGACTTTGTTAAACATTATGTATTATGAATTATAGCTTCTTTGTTAAATTTGGTTTTGGCCATGCTTTGGTCTAAACAATGAGCTGTTATCCCTATACTTGATCAATGAATGAACCACAACATTCCTGCGGTCTAAATATCTGAATATGAGTTCGAGGCAAGTGACTTTGTTTATCTGCATTGTGTCAGTCGATCATGGTTTCCCTTTGAGCTTTCCCCACCAAAAAGTAAACAAATAAAGGGGAAGGATTTGTTACTTTGTTTTGGAATGTCATTCCATTTATTCCATGAACATTATTTCAGGGGTTTATAGGTTTTGAATCCTTCTATCTTTGTTACAATAGTTTTACTATGATGAAGTTCATACTATATTTTTCCAGGTTGATTCTCTTGAAAAGCTGAATAAATTGCTTGATGCATGCAAGAGAATTGGAGTGGAGACAAATCCAATGGTTATAGATGAAATAGGAATCATTCCTTTGTTCTCTTGGTACCATGAGGTGATTACTTATATAGAGACAGTTTTTAGCTCCTCAATCTTGCATACCATGTGTCGGACTGGATCCAAAGTGTTCATTACTGACAATTTATTTAAATGCTCAACCTGCTTCTTTGACAGAGCTTTGACAAAGAGAAGGACATAACAGGCTTTCGCATCCCGTCTTTGGAGATGGTGACTATTCTCCTTAACTCCTAGTAAGCCATTTAAAAAAAATTAATTGATGGTCTGATCATGCGCTTGATTTCCTACAGTGCTTGATTGAGAAGGACTATCTGCATAATGGATATGAAGCCAATTGCTGTCTTGTTTGATAAACATATATGTGATTTTGACTATATGGATATGGTGTTACTAATGAACAAAATATAATATAATCACGATCCCTGAAATTGTTCCCTGGTGTTGAAATACTGTGCTTGTGATTGTTTGGTAATTATTGTGTAAATATGTTGGAAAGTTTTACATCACCTGTCTCAATTCTTGGATTGTTGCTTCACAACATTACTAAAGTTATGTTAAGGTCGTAAGGTTAAGGAGATTAGCTAGTTGGTAGAATCTAGAAATTTCAAAATCAAGTTCTGATAAAACAATATGTTGAGTCACTCTCGAGGTTGACATTATCTATATATGTTTTTGGAAAAAGCCAAGTAGCAAGGAACAAAGGATAACCAAGAAGAAATTCAAGCATGATATAGACCATGGTAAAGACAAAGATTTTTAGTGGTACATATGATAAGACGAAATCGAGTAGCTCAGCTTTTGATAGTGTGTGGAAAGGCTGCCTAAGTCAATGCACTATTCAGTCACTTGGTAAGATAGAGCACAAAATCAGAGGAACGCACCAGGAAGATATCGGTCAAGAGTTTTGTGAGGGCTGTATTACGCTATGATTGGTGATATATATGCAGATAATGTAGGGTGGTTGTTCTTATGCAAGCTTCTTACAAAGTTGTTAGAGATATAAAATCAATCTTAAACCTTCACCTAAAAGCTCTAGCTTTTGGGGAGCTGGTCCTTGACTTGTTACCAAAGCTTCTATAATTAAGTGGTCAGGCAGGAGTTTGATTCTTGCTGCTATCATTCTTCTTTAAAAATAAGACTTACATTTCAGCATATGTTAAAATTGACCTGTGCTTTGTGACATTTAGTACTTTTTTTAGAGATTGTTATTCACAGTGGGGAAGTAAGAAGTTGTAGTAAAAAAATGGAGACAATAGTGTTGGTTTTTTTGGTATTAGGGATACCATCAATTTGGCATTTATGAAATGAATGGAACTAACAATGGGTTAAAAGTGTCACTCTAATATACGACTTAGTTCCCGACATATATAATTAGGAAAATTATTTTTTACAGTTACATGTGCCTACTTTTGAGCAAGGTTAGGTGCACAGATTATGGTAGGAACATTGTTCTTTAATAGCATTTCAGTATTCAAATATGTTTATTGCTATGATTTTGTTATAACTCTTTTGTAGTTCTCAATTTGATTGATATTGATGGCAATCTGTACCCTTTTTTAGGCATGCAAAGACTTCTATGCGTGCAAGTGGCCAGAGGGCCTTTCAAGTGGAGATATGGCTTTATATTTTGATGCCATGAATGATGAACGAATGGAAGTGATAAAGGACGTTCAGATGACCTGTGATCACATTATTACCTTTTCCCACTTTGTTCCCAGGTGGTTAAATCTATCATTGAAATTGTAGCTTTATTGGTCTGGTATACTCATTTGTTTCTATGCATGTATGATGTGCTGTTTTAACTGACATGGTCTGAAAATCTATCTAATCATGTTATGAGAGATGATGCAGTAGTCCTTTACTCCTTTTTTGTTCTTTCCTAACTTCTCTAGGAACCAATTATGTTGTGGCACTGTGGTGGTTAATTGACAACATGAAAAACTTTAATTAATTCCCTTTTGTAGTTTTTTCATTATAGAACTTAGGTTTCCTGGAGAAATTGATTAAGTGTTCATAGATTTATCTCACATGATCTGATTACACGATACTGCTCATTGTGTAGAACAGTTTAGATGATTGGACTCGAAAATTTTGTAGCAGCTACTTATGTAGTCCATGGTGTTATTTGATCTTTTGCTTGACTGTAGCCATCTGTTCTTGTATAATTTCGCCCTGCATATGTAAAGGAGAGCTCACTCCTGAAAACTTCTGCTATGTAACCTTCCAATTGTGTGCTGAAGATATATAGTTTGACACTTTTTACCCAGTTATCTACCTATGAAAAGATGTAGGTAATAACAACGACCTTATTTGTTGCATGCACAGAGCTATAGGATTCGGCAAAACTGAACTAATGAGAAGTGGCCTATAATGCTTGATTGCATGATATCAAGCTACAAATTGTGACGTTGCTTTGCATAATTAAACACCAAGATGCGTGATATTAGTTTATGATACAAGTCTCTTGGTGCATGAGGAGCAGCTTAAACGATAACACTTGTGTGATGGTGTTACTTCAAAAGATGAATATGTTGATTTATTGTGGTCACGGTTGCACGTTTCACAGGCAGGAACTTTGTCCAGAGAAGAGGATGTTATTCTATCCCAAGCTTCCAAAGATAATTGGTTCAGACTATCTCGAAGATCGAATAAGATCCATACATGGGGCTGAGGGAAGGAAGGATGCGTCTTCTTGTCATGTTTTTGGTCATACTCACTTCTGCTGGGATGCTGTTATTGATGGTATCAGGTGTGTTTTTAGTCTCTTTAACTTAAAAGTTTCAATTGTGTCAAATCAAATTAGTTCTTCAATCAGTTTATCATCAAAATAAATATTACAAAAAGCTAAGGGAAAGATGAATTTAATCAACAAGATAACAAAAACATTTTAGGACAAAGGAAAATCAAACTGAAATAAGAGGAAGAACCAAAAATGTGTTTTGGCCTGTCATTTTTTACTTACAATTATTGGTTGGAGTGAAAATGAGTAAACTTGCTGTATTGTTAAATGGTTTTTGACACAATTGCAGGTATGTTCAGGCACCCTTAGCTTATCCAAGGGAAAGGAAGAGAAGAATGAATGGAGGTGAAAATTGGCTACCGTTTTGCCTTTATGCTGACAACAAATTTGCTGATAGACTCAACCCTTGCTATTGGTCTGATTATTACTCTGCCAACCCCAGAACACCTCAGAATACTAAACTTGCTCCTTGGGTTGCCAGATTTTATAAGCAAACAGAAACTGTAGATGTATAGTCTTCACCATGAAGTGACTTTAAAAAGCTGGATTTCTTTGTTAATTAGATATTCCTCTTTTCTGTTGTTATTAGATTAAATCAATAAATGAGACAAGTCCTTTTGTAAGGTGAAAGTTGTTGCTCTAACACAAGCCAAAATCTAAAATCTTGAATGGTTGCATTGTTATCTAATTGTGTCAAATCAAATTAGTATTGTTCTAAACCCTAAATCAAATTAGTATTATCTTTTGCAATCCTTTTACTAGTATTCCCTGCTTAAATGTCTATCAGTTACTTTTAGAATAATAGTAATCTACAGAGTGATTTAATATGATGCAGCATAGCTACACAACAAAGGGTTCCACACATTTTATTCAATGTGTAAAAGATAAAATACAACAGCTACACACTTAACTAGGTTTTGGAAGTTGTGACCCCAAAACAAGAAAATAAAAATGCAGATGCAGAAGCCTAGTAACCACTCAAGGAGAAGGTTGGTTGAGAAAATACAGGAAAACACAAGCATACAATTCTACTTAGATACCCAAAAGCAAGTAGTAACATATTTTGATGCACAAATGCAACAACTGGTAGAAGCAACTAGTAATCTTCAGTTGCCAAAGGTTGGTGGTGGTGTGGGGGTGGTTCAATTGGGATCACAGCATATTCATACACCAGTGCTGCCAGTGCAGCCCCAAGTAGTGGACCCACCCAGAAGATCCAGTGCTGGTGCCATTGCCAGCCCACCAAGGAAGGTCCAAAAGCCAGAGCAGGGTTCATGCATGCTCCATCAAATGGCCCACCAACAAGGATGTTTGCACCAACAATGAGCCCAATTGCCAAGGGTGCAATATTGCTAACAGCACCCCTTTTCGGATCTATTGCAGTACCATATACAGTATACATCAGCCCAAATGTCATCACAACCTCAAGTATAAACATGTGTCCAACTCCAACACCTGGTGACACGTGGAACCCTGATGGCCTCTGCAACAAGCAACCACAAACATATCAGTTTCCATTAAAAATCCAATCTTTATCATGTCACTCTTAAAATTAAATTGATTACACTGAATCTATATGATTAGACCTTTCTCAACTTTTTAAAATCCTTTAACTTCATCCAATCAAAGTTTATTTTTATAATAGTTATTCAAGGTTAAGCCACATTTTTACAATCTTCTAGTTAGAATATATAATTACAATAAACATCTACACTTGACATCTTTATATACATCATACTTAAATTATAGAAGTTATTTTTGACAAAGAAAACAGTTTACCATGTTATTAGTGACAAGCCTGAGCACAAGGGCAGCCACTATAGAACCCAGAAGTTGAGCAATCCAGTAGTATACTGCACGGATCACAGAGATCCTCCCCCCAATGAGAGCACCGAATGTCACAGCTGGGTTGACATGACCACCTGATACATGCATGCTAGCAGAAACAGCAGCAAATAGAGCAAATGCATGGGCAAGTGCAAGTGCTAACAGTTCACCAGCTGAGAAAGCTGAATCCTGGTAAATCTTAACTGCAACAAAGAGAACTCACACAAATCACCCCCACAAGAACACAATAAAAAACCAGCATATATATTCTTAGCATGCATGTATTAAGTAGCACCTTTAACCAAGCTGAAAAGGTTTCAGCTAAGGAAGATTAGATCATGACATGTAATGTCAGCTCATGTAAACATACAATAAACAATTCAAAAACATTTGTATATGAACCAAGATTTTGAATATGTACAAACCCAAAGCAAGGCCAGAGCCTTCTCCAGCAAAGACAAAGATGAAAGTAGAAGCAAATTCAGCCAAAGAGGCCCTCATGGAGTCTGGATGAGTGGCCTCATCAGTCCTTCCAAAAGAATATCTTCGGGTTGCCATGAGCTCACTCTCTTACAAGACCTTAGGACTAACAACTAAGGTTGTCACACACAACTAGCCTTTCAAGATCAAAGATCCTTGAACGGCTCAGACTATATTATTCTTTCTTCAGAAAAAAGGGTTTTCTCTTTACAGAATGGAGATTTGAAAGGTGAGAAACTATGGTGGAACTGAAAGAGTGCCCTTCTAAAGGTGGAGTGATTGAGTTTATAAGGGAAAACTAGGTGTGGAACTTAGTTGAGAGACACCTAAGTATGTGAAATGCTACATGGTTTACACGTGGTGTTATTGCTATGTGTTGGCTGCTTCTTACAATTTGAGTCATTCTTTATTTGCTACACATATCAACATCAATGTGATGCAGTGTTATGTTCATCCACATTTTCTCAACAGGACAAAAACCAAGGTGCAGACACCAGCTAAGCCTTGCGGTTGCGGTTCAAGAGCTTTGGCTGACTCCTGCATTGAAGTGCGTTTTTCTTTCTTTTTTACAAATGTTACATATTGCAAAAACAATAATATTCAAATCTTTTATTAAATCTAACCATTAGATATGATTATAATTACACCAAAACATGTAGAATTCAATAAATTTAACTTATTAACTACCACCTTTCTCCCACTTAATTTTCTTTTAGAGAAAATGTTTTAGGCAATATTACAACTATGCAATTCAATATTTTAACCAACAAAATCTCCCTACAAATTATAATATCGTGATTCTCGATACTGACAGTATTGGGACAAGTGAAAATTCACCTCATGGTGAAATCTAAACTGATATATCTTTCTTTTAATTAACATAACTCTGATAAACTTATTATTTTACTGTAATACAGAGAATAATCACTGTTAAGAAATAATATTTGATTAACTATTAAAAACATTGTCAATTTATTTTTTTAAGTTCAAACTGTACAAATTTGAAAATAGTATATAATTTCTTATAGAAGTTATGTCATGTATTCTCCTCCATTTTGGTTGCATCCTACTGAACCTGTCAAAAGCAGTGCTTACATGCAAATTATTTATGTGTAAGAAGTGCATGTGACTGTGCCAAATTTTCCTGTAGAGGGTACTCCATGGGAAGAAGCTTGATTAACCCAAAAATTTTGGCCCAGTTCAAGTTCCTCATATAACTCACAGTGACAAGTTCTCCACAAAAAAACTTATATACTTTATAATCTGATAGAAAAATAATAGAGATGATTAAAGAGATAATATATATATATATATATATATATATATATATATATAAATTACTCTTTCACTCTCTCACACATCTTCAATTTGCACACCACAAACTCTTCTTTCCTTTGGGTTTATCAAGGTAAGTGATTCTTCTTCTTCTTATCTCTTCATCCCATTTTTCTTTGTTTGGTGTCACATTCTTTGTTTGGTATAAAAAATATTTTTATAAAATAAAATAAGAAAATTTAAATTTTCTAATCTACTTCTATTTATTTTATTGTATTATTTTTAATTTCTATTAAATAACATATGATTTTTATTATTATTTCAAAATGGATAAATAAATTTTATGAAATTAGCAAAGTGAAATTTAAATTTAAATTATCAAACAAAGAATACTACTTACAACACACAAATATCAAAATTATTTCTATAAAATAAAATAAGAAAATTTAAATTTATTTTATCATAAATATTTTACCATTTTTTAAAAAAATTGATTACTTATAAGAAGTATTTAATTCATCAAATTATTTTGTTTTAAAATTAGTGTCTAAAAATAATTTTACACAAATAATTATAATTTTTTTTACTATTAATTACAAATTATTTAAAATTTAATTTTGTAAGGATAAATTTTAGAACAACATTATAATTAATATATACATATATATTAAAATTTTCGTACAACAGTGTTCAAAATTTGTCTACGTGATTTTTTCAATATTATTTTAAAATGAATAAATAAACTACACAAAATTAAAACAATAATATTAAATTTAGTTTATGAAACAAAATATCCTACTTACAATTAACAAATATCAAAATTAATTTTGTAAAATAAAATAATAAAAAATAGTTTTATTTTACCATTTTTCAAAAAGTTAATTAATTATAAAAATATTCAAATCATCAACTTTAATTTTTTTAAAATAGTTTCTAAAAATAATTATATATTTGTTACTATTTATTACAAAGACAAATTTTAGCAATAACTATTATCTTTCTTATAATTTATTTTATTTTAATTATTTATTTTATTTCACTTATTTTTTAATTACTTGAATTCTATAATTCATTTTATTTTATTTTTATACGCTATTTTATTTCATTTTAATATAAAATAATATATATATATATATATAAATAATTTTTTAATGTATAAAATTATTATTTTTAAAGTATTTTCTTACAGTAATTTTAATTGAATTCTTTTTATCGTGTTCTTTACAATATAATGCAAATATAAATTCTCTACAAAAATACATCTAATTCAATCTATAAATATAATTTTTTTATTATGAAATAAAAAATATGAATAATACAGTGGCGTGAAGAATACATAACATTGTTAGGTGGTCATGAACGATAGATCATATAAAAAGGTCACTCACTAGTAGTAGATGAGTTGTCAGTCATAATAAGTGAATAGTCATAATATAATGAGCATTGATAATTGATTATGTATGCTCCTTAATTGACGAGGTGGTCGACAAATTATAACCACTTTTGATCTATAACATTGCAGCAGATAGTCAAATTGACGCAACATGCACTCGAACATATGTCTCTATGATAAGCTGTCCAATCGAAGGTGTCTAGAGAATAAATAAATGTGGACTCAAAATGCCTGGTAAAGGGACGTGTCAGTCCATACAATTGCACCTGCACATCACCAACAACATAAATCTGATGGGCAACTATATATTGTGTTGTCCGCGGATGTACATCGTCATATGTGAGATTAATATCCTTTTTTTCCCTATCGGGGAAGTGCTCCTGAATTCATGCTTGGGTAATTCGAAGAAAACAATTATACGTTATCTAATATAACATTATGGAATGTAACACATTATTAGTATTTATTTGTATGGTTTCAATTAGGTCAGATTCTCATAAGTACTTTTCAGTTAAATTCAAGAAAAAGTTAATGAGAAAAAATTCAAGTTTTAAGCACAACATACAAGAACCAAGTTCATGGACAAAAATTCAAACTTTTAAGAATAAGATTCAAGAATCAAGTTCATGAATAAAAATTCAAGCTTTAAGCACAAAATACAAGAATTAAGTCTATGAATAAAAATTCAAGCTTTAAGTATAAAATCACAATATCAATATCAAAGAAGAACAAAATATCATATATCAATATTACCAGGATTTATCAGAGTTTGAAAAAATTACATTCAATCCCAAAAGAAAGAAATGAATTAGTCACTCATGGTGTCCATTATATGCACCAAAGAGCAAAAAAAAAGAAGACATCAAGAACGTTTCTTCTTTCCAACTGCTTCCTAGGGTTTCCTTCCTCTCCTTTAGCTCTACCTTACGCCCTTATTTAATCTAATTGGACTTGAATTAAGTGACATCTCGCTCAAGCGAGGCGAAAATTGAATGTCTAATTTTTCTCTTTTCTAACTCTTCTCTGTTTATAATATATCCTTTGACTTCATTTCTCCTTAAATTCCTAAAAATAACACAAAATTGAGAATAAATAGTTATATTAATCTCACAACTCTAAAATATATTATCAAATTCTAACTTTTCAAATTAGGATTGAGTCATAGCTTAATAAACAATTAAAATCAATAAATGTCTAACTTTTTGCATGAAATTTCATTAAATAATGACACTTATCAACGTGGGTGCCGCGACACTACCTCATTTTAGCCTTTCGACGACCTTCCTCAACCCCTAGCAACTAGACCAAAACAATCACAACTCCACTCTACTCTAACGGGATGTATGTAGGAAATTTTCATTTAGGTCAGATTCTTATAAATACTTTCTAGTTAAATATAAGAAACAAACTCAAAAGATTATTTATAAGATAGAATCTAGCATTAAGTCCAAAATGAAAATATCAATATCGAGTAGAAACAAAGTATTATATGTACATATCACCAAAATACATTTGAGTTGAATAGATTACATTTATCCCAAGAAGGAAGTTAGCTACTCATGGTAGCCATTACAAACATCAAGATTGGATGAATTGTAAAAGAAAAGATACAGAGAGTTTTTTCTTCTCTTTAGAGCTTCAAGGTTTTAAAAAGTTTCTTTTTTCTTCATTTGTTTCTGTTGTAGATCCTATTCGTCATTTGGATTAATGACTTTTCGCTTGATTCTAACCAATTTTCGCTAAAACTAGAAGAATGCTTATCCTGAAGACAAATTTTCTCGCTCAAGCGAGTTGTGCCTCATTTAAACGAGGATTATGCTAAAAAAAACACCCACTCTTTGAAAAATTCTCACTTAAGTGAGTCAATTTTTGTCTGAGCCAGATGACTCTAGCTTGAGCAAGTACTAATCTTGCCTGAGAAGAGTTATGGCTTGAGAAATTTAGCATCAAAACTCTTATTTTCTATCTTCTAATGTTTCCTTTCATGCATCTTCCAATCCTTTCTTTTCTCACTCCTTAATTACATTAAATTTATACAAAATTAGGATTAAATAACTTCATTTGTTTCATGACTCAAAAAGATTGCGATCTTAATCAACAATTAAAATCCAAGAATGACCAATTTTTCTAATGTAAATTTACTAATTATTGTCACTCAAATTAAAAAATGTCATTTTCTCTTCAAACCCAAATGCTTGCTTGCTTGATTATGATCCTTCTCTCAAATGAATCTATCTAATGGAGAGAATAATCATCCTCTCATTCAATAAACAGCTAAACTAAACTCTGATATTCTGCAAAATCTGGATGTAGCTGAAGCAAAAGGGCACAGAAAATAGTACATCTAGAAAGGTGATCCCAAGTGATATGAGTAACTGATATTTTATATCCCAAAACAGTGAATAAAAATATTACTTTCCTTCTGATGGTTACATGTTATACTATACAACACACATTCTTTTTCTATCAGATTCTTATTATTAATTAAAATGGAATGAAAATACAAAATCATAAATAAAACTCACTAAGTAAGAAACGTGGTAACAAAAATTTTAATTTTTAATAAATCCCATCTAATTTAAAAATGTGTCTTTTTACAAAGTTTTTTTGTTGTCTTCTAAAGTAAAATCATAAAAGAAGCAAAGGACATAATAGTTTCTCAATATCAGAGAGATTTTATCTCTTCTCAATATCAGAGAGATTTATCTCTTCTCAATATCAGAGAGATTTTATCTCTTCTTGGGAAAAATGTTCTCCCACATATTTTTATATGCAATTGTTAAGCCATTTCTGACTTTGAGTGTGTGTCTTTCAAATGAATTGAGTGTTCAGATTAGTACTTCATGCACTGGACTTAAACTTTAGTCATTCTCCTTTGGCATTTGCTCTATCTCTTCTATCCTCTTCAATACTATACTCATTTTAGGCCTCTCCTCTGGTGTCATATCTGTACACTCTAGAGCTAACTCTGTTAGCTTTAACATTGCATCATGCCCTTCTTTTTCTGCAAGTATTTCTAAGTCCAATATATCTGTGGACCAATCATTGTTCACCACAGTTCTTACCCAATCTGAGAGATCATTGGTTGTTTCTTCAATATCACCTATGATATGGCCAGGGATTTTGCCAGTTACAATCTCTAGCACAATGATGCCAAAGCAATAGACATCAGCATTGTGTGTCAGCTTCTTCCCTTGAACAAATTCTGGTGACCTCCTTATGGCTAGTTTTTCAGCATTCTGTTTGGCTGAGTGTAGTGGCAAGAAACCATAGTCTGTGAGCTTGGAATGGTACCCTTTACTATCTTGATGGATTAGGACATTGGATGACTTGAGGTTGGCATGAGGGACCTTTTGAGAAGGCAAGGATTGATGAAGGAAAAGAAGACCCTTTGCTATGTCTTTGATAATAGAAAGTCTTGTGGTCCAATCAAGTGGCATTCTTCCAACTCCTCTACCCTCTAGCACCAGCAGATTATGAATGTTAGAGTATGAACTTTTAAGTTAGTTATTTTGTGTTAAGGAAGGAAAGAATCAAAACTAACCATGTAGGAGTTCAAACAAAGTGCCATCAGAGGTAAATTCATATATGACCAACTTTTGCTCCTCTGAATGATAAAAGGAGATTATTTCTACTATATTTTCATGCTTCATCTGTCCTAGCAATTGTATCTGCTGGATAAATTCCTTCTTGCTCAGTTCATTCATGTGGTTTAGTCTCTTCACTGCAACAACAGTTCCAGTTTCAAGTGTTGCTTTGTACGTAATACCCAAGTTCCCTCTCCCTAGAATTTCTGCTGATGCCCTTAATAAATCATCCAAGTCAAAAACTGGCAGTTTCTTGTTAGAAAATTCCAATCTGCCTAATCTTTCAGAAACATCACTGCCCCCACCATAAGCCACCATCTTCTTTGCCCAATCCCCAAAAACATGCCCTATATTAAAAAATTCAACACATTTAGAAATCCTGAATCAGCATGAGATTGCATTTTAGTATAGGAAATTCTAAATTTACTATATGAATTCTTTCATATTTTATTTTTTTATCTTAGAAAGTTTACACAAATAGCATTGCAATAAGCTGTTAACAAAGTGAATGGTGGAATTGGATTGGCATGCATAAGATATATCTTACCATCTGAATCGTTTCTTCTTACTTCTTTTCCTCTTCTTTTACGAAACAAGAAAGCAGTAATAGTGATCAGAGAAAGAAGAATCAGTGCAGCTGCAACACCAATCACAGCAACAGTCCATGCTTGAAACCTCTTATTTGGCTTCACTGCTGGGATTGGAGGCATAGCAAAAGGAGGTGGTGCAGAAAATGGTGCTGGAGATGGAGCAGGAGGTTCAATAGGACATAACTTATCCAATGGATCTCCACAAAGATCTGAATTATTTCCATATGAACTCTCTGGGAACCTTAGCAGCACAGAAGTCTGAGGAATAGGCCCTGACAGATAATTATATGACACATTGAAACTGGTCAATGATGGTTGATCAAAGGGTGGAATTTGACCATGTAAGTAATTCTCTTGCAGCTCCAACACTTGTAGACTGGTAAGTTCAACATACTCCAGAGGAATTGACCCTGAAAAACGATTGAATGATAAAAGGGCTTGTTCCAAAAACACCAAATTCTTGAGGCTTGGCAATGGTCCAAAAAGTGCATTATTTCTGAAGTCAAGTTGGCTCAAGAGGGTTATGTTTTGAAGGAATGTGGGAGGTAAATAGCCACTGAGGTTAACTCCTTCAAGAACAATATGAACAACATGCCAATTTGAGCAAGTGATACCAATCCATCTACTCAGATTTTCTATACAAGGAGGACCTGTCCAATTCCCATGCAAATTCACAGATGAATTCAAAGAATCCCTTATGAGCATCAAACCATCTCTTTCTTCTGGGAAGAATTCCTCAATTTCAATGCACAACACCATGTTGGATTTGAATGACACAAACAAGACCACATACAAAAGCCTTATGGTTAAGGCCAAGCTCATGATGGTGGAAGAAACTGCACCAAACAACTTGACATGGATTTTTGAACCAAACAGGTATTGTTTGCCGAGTGAATACTATCATATCCTCTTTTTGTCTCCAATGATTTCACAGTTTGACGAAGTTGACAAAGTAAAGTTGTGCTATGTTGCCGAACATCATGTTGGACAGAAACGATCAGAACAAGGTTTTGCAATTTCTCTGTGAACATTATTATATTACATCAATATATAATATACTAATTATAGTTACATAAGATGACAGCTTTCATATACATGATCTTGCATGATGCAGTGTTCCAGATTTTTATTTGGTGACTGAATTGTTCATGTTTAACAAGTGTTGGTTGATGCAAATACAGTGGCATCGTGGCAAGCAAAAAATGCCAATTATCTTTTTTTTATTCAATTTATAAATAAGTTTTCATGTATTAACCAATTTTGGTTATTAAAGAATACATTAAACTAATTAAAAGTGAATTATTTCATTAATTCCTGCTAATAAAAAAGTAAATTATTTTGTTGTGTTTATTTTTTGTTACATTATGTGCAAGTTTGGTCTTACGCATAAACAAAATTGTGATTATCCGTTGAGAAAAAAACAACAAGAAAAAAAGGTTTCGTGGAAGATAAAGTAAAACACTGATTATTCGCCGTCGATTCGTGGCTACGCATGTTCGTATTTATTAATTAATTTGATTATGCTCCTAATCAATAATTTTATGGATTGAAACATGTTAATTATTTTTTTCATTTGTTTTGGTGGACCTACTGTGATTAATAATTGTGTATGAATATTTATAATGAATTTTTTAATCTTAGAGAACCTTTTAGACTTTGAGGTTTATTGTTTAAATTTGTTTTTTTCAAATGTCAATTGTTGCGTCTCTATCATTTCTAGAGGATAAAATTCTTGAGAGGTAGTGTGAGTAAGACAGCATTCCCTTCAAACATTTAAACATGATTATATATTGACTGAGATTAGTGGTTAAATTAGAATTATTTTATACTAATTCATCACCATACATATACATCATGTTAGAATAGGCCCAATAACATACAAGTATAATTTGTGGGCTTCTTCTTCCTGCATCCCTACATTTTTCTTCCTGCACCCCCACAATTTTCTATATCCCGAAATTGGCCTTAATATTTTATTTGAAAAAGGACACTGTGGTTACCGCAAATAGAAATCTGGGAGTGTGCTACGGCTTCAGCAATCCAGAACTGAATATATTTTTTTTTGGGATGAGAGGGTGTCCTGGTAACAATTTTTCCATAAATTATTGATTTCTGGATTGCTAAATCTGGAAGTCTAATTCTATTACGGATTCATGGATCTGGAATACTTTTTTTTTAAATTACGAATTTCTGAATCCGGAATGCATATTTCTGTTATGGATTGGTGGATCCGGAATGCTTTTTTTGAAAGATGCATATTTTGAATTACGGATTGGTGGATCCGAAATTTTACCGGAAGTGCCAATCCGAAATTTTTCCGGATTCCATAATCCATAATGCAAAAAATAAATACAGTTCAAGTGCATTTTAGGGTTTTTAAAGAATAATAGGGACAATTTGGTCTTTGCATAACATTGTGGGGTGCAGGAAGAAAAATGTAGGGGTGTAGGAAGAAACTGCCCAATTTGTGATAACCTAAATCTCACTTATATAATGTTAGGATAGACCCAATAACATACATGCCCAATCTAGGTTAACATAAATATCACATATGTAAGTGAGTTATTCTGAAAATAGGAAAGGAAAAAAAGAATTTAGTAAAACCTAGTTTAGTAGTCTTAATATTTTGTAAGTTTAACCATAGTTAGTCATACTATAGGTAACAGTTATTTGTTTCACCAATGATAGAATAGTAAAAATAACTGATACCTATACTATGATTAACTATGGTTAAGCCTACAAAATACTAAACTAGATTTTACTAAATTCTTTTTTTTCCTTCCTATTTTTGAATATCTCACTAATAAGAAGGAAAAATTTCCTTTATATTCTAGGAACAAATTTGAGTACAATAAAATCAGTTATAATGAAAAATTCTCTTTATATAAAGTATAGAAGTATAAATAGGTATATATATATATAGGTATAAATTATACCAATAATAAAATTATATAGAATATATCATTTATAATTTCTTCAATTTTAAAAAATTACAAATTTTATTTATTATTTTTTTACTTGCGTAGTGTTATTAAGATTAAAAGTAAGATGAACTATTATTATTGCTAAGTATTATAATTTATTTGATTTTTATACGAAAAAGAAAAAATTAGATTACAATGTGAAATAAATAAAAAAATAACAAAAAAAGACCTAATGGTAGTGAAATAAGAAAAGAAAGAAAGAAAGGAAGAAAAAAAATAAGTTGTTTCGAAAGCCACAAATTTTTAGTAAGAAAAATCAGAATAGTTAAATAATTTATACATATTTATTTATATAATTTTGTTTTGTAGAATACTTATACATTGAAAAAAGCAGTTTTTAAATTTTGTTTTTCAAGATACTTATATATAAAAAAACAGTTTTTAAAACAAATCTATAATATTATTCTTAAAATTGGAAGGAAGAATAATTTTATAAATAGATATAATATATTCATATTTATTAAAATAAATTATAATTTATACTTTTAATATAAATATGCAAATAATAATATTTTATTTGATTTTAAATACTAATTTACATAGAATTTGTCTTTTAATTAGATTATTGACACATCTTAAGTATTATATTGGATCCAAATTATTATTTTTTTAAATTATGTAATTTAACCATTAATATTAATAAAATTAAATTTTGAATTTACTAATTTTATAAAAAAAGAAATTACATTAATAAAATTAAAATCAATAATTAATTATATTTACATAATTCTTTTAAAATTCAAAACAACAATAATAATAAAATATAAAATAAATTTTTTTCCGAGAAAATTCTCATGATTAATTTTTATCAAACAAATATTTGTTTATACATATCAAACAATTTCTTTCAATCTAATATTAACTATTTTTTTAATTTTAAATTTAAGTAATTATAAAATAGAAACAAATGTGTGTTGAAAAAAAAGTTATTATAATGGGAAATTTCGTTTATATAGAAGTATAGGTATAGATTATTCTAAAAATCATTTTAAGATGTTTTTTAATTACTAATTTACGATAACTTTTACTGTGAAATACATTTTTTTTTTAAAAAAATGACATTAAACTAAAGAACATTTATTAATTGAATGTAATTAATTTTGCTTCTGCGCATTTGGATTTTGAACGAAGTAACCTGCAAAACCCTAAACCCTCTTTCTCCACGAACACAGATGAGATGAGGAAGAAGCTTCTGATCGCCACCACAAAAGGCCTCTCCTTCCGCTCCAATCGCAATATCGCTTCCAAACCCAATCACTGTAACTTTCTTCCCTCTCATTTTCTTCTCCTGTTTCATTTTTATCAATGTTCTAATACCCTTTTCTGTTGTTTTTTTTTTTTTTTTTTTTTTTTAAATTTCTAATTTTTTTTTTTTTTTTTTTTTTTTTTTTAATTTTTTTTTTTTAAAAAATTTTTTTGATAAAAATTTTTTTTTTGAAAAAAAAAAAAAAAAAAATAAGAAAAAATTTTTAGAAATTTAAAAAAAAAAAAAAAAAAAAAAAAAAAAAAA